>Ga0208061_100021_pt1 | contig 47323 bp, 35 predicted proteins | sample DeeseametaMP0555_FD_184209 | JGI IMG/M metagenome (GOLD analysis project Ga0208061, IMG submission 184209) | Marine microbial communities from the Deep Atlantic Ocean - MP0555 (SPAdes) | ecosystem: Environmental > Aquatic > Marine > Oceanic | place: South Atlantic Ocean | collected 2011-01-23 | reverse complement strand
CGCCCCTCCTCGATTAGCGTGACCTGAAGGTCAGGTCAATCTGTTCAGAAGATGAACTCGATCTCCCAGGAGTTCAGCGTCCCGGTATCGAAGCGAGCCTCGTCGATGACGTTGATGGTCCACTCGCCGGATGCGGCCTGGCCGTTGAAGACGTCGGTGAAGAACGTCTCGTTGATCGTGGTGCCGGTGCTCGCGTCTGCTTCGAGCAGGACAGCGACCTCGTCATTGGGGCCGATCAGGAGGATGCTGACGTCGCCCTTCCAGGTGTGCTCGATGTCGACGGTGACGTTGATGCCCTTGATCTCTTCGGCGTTGGGGACCTCGATCGTGTCGAGCAAGCCGTCGATGTCGCCGTCAGGAATCGCCGCGGCGGGGTTGGAGGTGAAGACCTCGCTGGTGTTGTCCTCGACACAGATCGACTCGCTCGCGCAGGCGCTGTCGTCGCAATCCGAAAGGTCGTTGCCGTCGTTGTCGATGCCGTCGCCGCAGATCTCGATGGGAGGCGCGTCGAGCTCTGGCTCGGCGGCGCTGACCGAGCGGCCCCAGCGCTGGACGTAGCGGTAGGAGAGCCAGCCGTAGCCCTTGCCGAACTCGTTCTCCGAGCCCCAGGAGCCGCCGGTGCCCCAGCTGTTTTTGAACAGGAAGAAGCCCTTGTCCATGATGACGTTGCCGTCCTCATCGGTCAGCGGAGTGCCGTCCTCTGCAAGACGTGGGAACTCCTTGTTGTCATCCCAACCCACGAGGAGGATGGAGTGACCTGCGGGACGTGCTTCGCTGTCTTCCTGGTCGGCGTCCGATGGGAAGACGACCGCGCCAGCGCGCTTGTTGTCCATGTTGACTTCCAGCTTGGAGCCGCCGTGGCTCCAGGACTGGTAGTAGAAGGACATGCCCGAGACGACCGCGCGCTCGTTCTTGAACATGTAGGTCTTGAGCGAGTCGGTGTACGAGGAGACGTACTCGCGCTTTGGCAGCCTGAACTTGTCTGCTGCGAGCGCCTCTTCTGGTGGCGCGCCGTTGGTGTAGCAACGCGTGGGCTGGCTCTTCTCGCCATCACACTCGGGGTCGTCGCTGGTGCTCCAGCCGCGACCTTCGTAGGGCCAGTCACTCTCTGCGACGATGCCGTATTTCACGATCGCGTCGAGGTTCGAGGAGCCCGAGGAGCCGCCCGTGTTGGGGAAGGAGCCCACTTCGAACTTCGCCGACCACTGCAAGTACTGCTCGGAGAAGTCAGGGTTCTCGAAGCCTTGCTTGATGTAGAGGTGCTCCATCAAACCGACGGTCGAGAAGATCGAGCACACGCCGCGGCTCGCCTGGTTGCGGATGGGAGCCTGCGTGTCCACGAGGTCAAACTTCGCGGGCAACGTGATGTCGAACTTCTCGTCGAGGCGCTCGAGCGTCTCGCCGTTCTCCTCGGGGTGGTCGCCCACGACCGAGTCGAGGCTCGCGAGCACTGGCTCACCAGTGTACTCCTCGGCGGGATCTGGCGTCGCGTCGACAGGTTCGGTGGTTGGCTCGCCACAGGCGGCAAAACCGAACATGGCAAAGATCATCAGGGTCGCGAGTTTGCGGTTCATCACAGTCATGCAGTTCCTCTCTTACGCCGACGGGAAAACGAGTGTCGGGGTTGTATATCGCGCAGGTTCCACGCGTGGTTTCCTTCACATGCTCCAAATGGTGCAGAGATCATACCAATGTCCCGCCAACGATCGCTCGGGTTCGCGTAAAGCCCCCCAGATGGCGCTTTTGTCGGGTTTTGGTCGTTCTCATGCGTGGCTCGGTATGCGAGCCTGCCAGTTGTACACCACTCCAGGTGGCAACTCAACCTTTCAGTTTGTAGGGACTTTTGTCCCCAGGTGGCAACTGGAGTTGCCACCGCGCTCCCGTGCTTTTTACAGGAGGCGAGGGTTGTCTCAGTCCTCGACCATGGCGAGCGCTTCTTCGGGGCTCGTGTCCTGGAGGACGGCGGTGATGCCCGGGAAGTAGCGATCCATGGTGGCGATATTCGCCGCGATCAGGCGCTCGAAGAGCAGGCTCGCCAGTTTTGCCGTCAGCCCTTCGACGTCGACGCTTGTTTTAAAGCGCAGCTCGCCGTCCTCGAGGTCGAGGGCGAAGTTCCCGATGAACATCCCGTAGTTTGCCTGCGTGATAAACGAGATGATCGCCGCCTTCTTATCCTCGGGGATCTCGACCGGGAAGTAGCTGTAGAATGCGATGATGTCGCTCGCTGGTTGAACATCTGCCAGGCAGAACCACTGCCCGTTGCTCGCGCGACAACCTGTCTTGATGCGGACGTGATCGTCTGGCTCGAACTCCGAAATATCATCGACATCAAGCAGCTCGATCGGCCAACCGTTCCCATCGAGGTGGTCCACAAAGCGCTTGGCCACTTCGAGCGGATCGCCGCCCTCTTTTGGCGGCGCGAGGAACGCCTCGACCTCTGGCAACAACTCCTCCATCGAGGCCATGTTGATAAAGAAGGTCTGCTCCATCAGCTTCTCGAAGTCCGCGTCGAGCCCTTCGAGCAACAGCCCGGTGATAAAGCTTAGCTCGCCGCTCTGCGTGTTGAGCGAGAGACCTCCGACGCGTAACCCCGCGTTGGTCTTTGCGACAAACGTCGCGGCTTCGTCGCGACGCGCGGCCGGGACGCGCTGGGGGAAGGTGCTCGTGACGCGCACGTAGGGTGGCTTCTCTTCCCACAAGACCGTGTAGTCCCACTCTCCAGCTTCGCTCACGCAGCGGTGTCGCCAGAAGTGATCCTCGAAGCCTTCCGGGTCGAGCGGGATATCGCGAGATGAGAAAAAGCGCTCGAGGCGATCGATCGTGATCATCGTGGATGCTCCGTTCAGGTGTCCAGGTCGTTCGTGTTCAGGACCGCTTCCAGGGCGCGCGCCAGGTGTTGCCAGACGCGCGCGACTCGCGGGTTGCGTTGTAGGTCTTTGTGCGCGGCGAGATACACGGGCCCTTCGCCGACGGTGACATCCTCGAAGATGCGAATCAACCCACATCGCACGCCGAGCCAGGTCGGTAACGCCGCGATCCCTGCTCCTGCCTGCGCGAGGGCGGTGTGAACGCTCTCTGTATCCGTGCGGTAACGGAAACTGTCGCGCTCGAACTGGTACCCCATCTTTCGCGCGGTGTCGATCCAGGTGGTCGAGCGATCGAAGCCGATGAGTTCGTGCTCGAAGAGATCGTCGAGCTTCTCGAGGGGCGTGGCTCGTTCGAGGTAGTCGCTGGAGGCGAAAAAGCCGATCTGTTGGGTGCCACACTTCTTGGCGATGAGATCGAGTTGGTGTGGTTTGAACTGGCGCACGGCGATCTCGGCCGCGCCGAGTAACAGGTCGGTGGGAGTATCCTCGGCGACCAGATCGATGGAGATGTGTGGGTGTTCCTGGCGAAGCTGCATCATCCAATGTGGCGCGAACTGACCGGCGTAGTGAACGCTCATCGTGACGCGCACGCTGCCCGCCTCTTCTTCGATCATTCCTCGCGCTTGACGCTCGAAGGCGAGCACGGCATCGCGCACATGGATGGCGCGCTCGTAGAGCGCTGCGCCATCTGCGGTGAGCGCGATGGTTCGTCCGCTGCGATGGAAGAGCGCCACCCCCAGTGATTCCTCCAATAACTGGATATGGCGCGAGAGCGTGGGTTGACTGCTCCCTCCCTCCAGCGATGCGGCGTGCATTCCGCCAGCGTCAGCGACCGCCAGGAAGCTCTTTAGCCATCTCCAATCGAGTTCGTCTCGCATCGATCTCTTCACAACCTGAGAGGACGCCGAGGGAGGCGCTGTCAGGATCCTGACAGCGCCTCCCTCGGCGTCCTCAACGTGGCGTCTCTTGGCGCCGTTGGCAAGCCTCTGCATCGAGCACGAGGAGGCGCGGGGGTCAGTATATAGGCCCCTCGTGATCCTTGAACCCGACGATCACGGGCGCCCACTCGAGCTCGGGCAACGCATCCACCTGCCAGACATCTGTGATCGAGCCGCCACGGCTGACCTCGGCGGTCCGCATCATCGCGGCGGTGTGCGCGGGACCCATGACAAACTTCATCATCGCCTCCTCACTCTCCCAGAGGGTGATCGTCCGCGCGGTATTACATGCAGAGGATATGCGGATCGAGAGCCCCATCAACCCCTCGGCGGGCGCCGACAGCTCGGCAATGATCGGGCCGTTGAGCTCGTCGAAGGTTTGTGCGGCCTCGCTGCTGTCTTGTAGCCGCAGGTAGGTCGAGGCGACGAGCGCTCCCGGAGGAAGCGGGCCAAAGTTCGCGGGCCCATCCTCAGCGCCGATGCCCGCGACCACGACGGAGTCTTCCTCGAGCGTCTCGGCCTCACAGGTTAGCCCCGCGCGTCGTTGCTCGGCTTCGCTGAGCTCCGGCTCGTTGGAGGGTTCTTCTGTTGTCTCCGCGCACGCCGCGAGCGCGAGCGTGGCCATCATCATCGCACAGGTCATCTGGAGCATCTTGGTGTTCATCGGGAGTTCTCCGTGTGTTTGGAATTCGAGGAGTGGCGAACCGAGGAAAAGACCAACCTCGGGAAGGAGCGATCGAGCGAGGAGGAGCGAAAGTCGTACAACTCGGCGTAGCCGCGCCAGGCGACGAGATCGCCCTCGCGAGGCTTGCTGCCCATGACCACATTCCAGGTGCCCTCGGGGGCGCCGTCGAGTTTGAGGTAGGTGTAGCGGCCGGTGTCGAGTGTCTCGAGCACGCGGGCTTCGCCCCGTTCGTCGATCTGCTCTGCGCCGACAAGCGGCGAGGTCACGGCGGCTTCTTCGACCTTGGCGCAAGCTGTCAGCGTGAAGACGAGCGCGAAGGCAGTGATCGAGACGAGCCTGTGCATGGTGGTTTCTCCTCGGTGGTGGACGAACTGGACATTCTCCAATCTACGAGTTGTTTTTGAATCATCAATGAAAGTTAATGGGTTGTTGATATTCATTAATGAATCGTTTTGCCCGTTCACATGAAGCGCGAAGAACGCGAGCGGGCAAAAACAAGGCGGCCATGTGGACTCCCACATGGCCGCCTTGTTTTTGCCTGGGCGTGCTGGATGTGATGGGTCAGTCGCTCCAGCGGATCTCGTAGTCGTTCTCCTCGGAGTCAAGGTAGCCATACACGCGCAAAAAGTAGTTTCCTTGCCACGTCGTGGTGTGCGTCAAAAACTCGTCATCGCCGCCCGAGGCTGCGGTGGTGATGATGTCGTAGGTGTTGTCACCATCCTGGTCGCCGTAGAGCGCCATGTCGAGATCCCCGCCCCCGAAGAAGCCGGTGCTGAAGTAGAGATCGACCGAGAGCAGCGTGCCCGCCGGGTGCTGTCCCAGGAAGTACCAGTCCTGGCTGCCAAGGCACATGTAGGCGTCCGTCCTCCAACCTGCGGGGAGCAAGGTCGAGGTCGAGATCGTGTTGTTGTTCTCGAAGGTGTCGTCGAAGTCACAGTCCCAGTCATCGACGAGGTTGAGCCTGTAGAAGTTGTCGAGCCCCGAGGGGTTGGCGACCTCGACGGCGTAGGTCGAGCCCGCTTGCGGCGTGAACTGGATCCCCTCGTGATCGGTCGAGCTCGTGGTGGCGAAGACCTCGATGCCATCCTCGTAGAGCTTGAGGTCGAGGTTGGCGTTCGCGTGCGGGAAGGAGAGGTAGACCCTGTGCACCACGCCTGAAGTCACGGCGAGCGAGTAGAACTCCCTGTCCGCGCCGCAGGTGAACCCCCAAACCGGCGAATCGAGCGAGAGCGCGAAAGCTGTCGCCAGCGTCTCGTTCGGTTCCTGCGGATCATCCGAGCAGTTCGTCATGCAGGCGCCGTTGTCGACCACGCCATCACAGTCCTCGTCGCGCCCATCACACGTCTCGGTCATCGGCGTGCCGGGGATCGCATCACAGACCAGCTCGCCGTTGGCGTTGCACACCTGCGAACCCGCCGCCTCGCAGAGCCCCTCGCCGCTGCTGCAAGGGGTCCCGACGCCCATCACGCCATCATCGACGATGTTGTTGCAGTCGTTGTCGATCCCATCGCACACCTCGACCTTGTCGCTGTGGCGATCTGGGTTCCCGTCATCGCAGTCAGGGCCGTTGAGGCAACCTTCGCCATAACCATCATTGTCGAGGTCGGTGCACATGGTGCCATCATCACAGCGATCCTGGATGCAGCGCGCGTTTCCAGGGCACGCCTGGCCGGTGTCCCACTCGGGGCAACCAGAACCCCCGACCACACACGTCAGCAGCAGCATCTCCCCATCACACAGCGTCTCGCCGGGGGTGCAGATGGTCGGTTCACAGGACGGGTCCAGATCGGGCTCGTCCATGTCGCCTGGCTGGTTATCCATATCACCGGGCGCCGGGCTCATATCATCGCCGCCCATATCCGGGTCAGGCTCGCCGAGGTCGAGGTCATCGAAGGGGAGCGGCGCGTTTGGGTCCGTGGCAGGATCTGGCGGGCGGAATTGATCGCCGCGCGTCTCCGCAGGAGGAATGGGCGCTGTCGGGATCCCTTCACTGCACGCGCTCGCCAGACATGCCAGCACGAGCATCGACGAGCAGGTCTTCGCCAGGTCGAGAGATCGTTTGATTTTTGAGAAATGATGAAGGGCGTCCATAGCGTTCTATTCTCGTCTGCACGTGCTCTAAAATCGTTCTCGAGTGGACGAAGCAAGATAGCCCAACCCAAGGGCGCGCGCAATGTTTCGTGATTTTGTGGTGCGAGCTACACAGCAAGGTTAGCAGATCTTCCCTCCTCGATGCGAAGATATCTTATGGATGGCCTGAATGCTCGCGCGAGCGAGATCGCATTTCTAATGCGGTTGGGCTAAGATAGGCTGGCTCGGTCGGAAGAACCATCGACAGGGAATGAGGAGATGGGGCAAGGCAATCAGTCGAGGAAGGGGAGACTCCTTCCTATCATCGCTTGTGTCGCGATCGCATCGCTCGCGACGCTCGCGCTTTCCAATGTATCAGCGGCTCCCTCGACGGGGATCGAACGCACGCTGGAGGTCTCTTCAGATCTGCGCGTGACCTCGCTCGAGTTCGGGCGGTTCGATTTTGACCGCGCTCGCGGCACCTCTGTTTTCACGCCAACCCGAGAAATCCAGATGGTCCCCGGCGTCGGTTACGGTTGGAGGATGAACGTCCAGACCACGCGCCGAGAGATCGCCTGGACAGAGCACCTCGCGCTCCCCTCCGCGCCGAGGACATGGGGTATCACCTCCAATGTGACGCTCTCCGCCGACCGCCGTCGCGCCACGACCAGGGGCGCGAGCTCGCCGACGAATGGCGTGATCGACAACGCGTGGATCTTTGCCGAGGGTGATCCTCCTGGCGTCTACACCATCGATGTCGAGATCGATGGTGTGAACGTTGGCCGCGGCGAGGTCCGCGTCAGACCTCATTGAATGACGCCGCCCGCGTCTTTTTAAGCAGCAGGACGGAAAATGAGATTGCACACCACACGCCACCTCCTGGTGGCGTTTTTGATCGCCGCGTCCCCCGCGCTCACGGCCTCGGCTTGCAAGAGCAAATCCGCGAAGGAGGGCCCCGTTGTCCCCGAGGATGATCCCGGTGATCCGGCCACGAACCCCGGCCCGGATCATGGCGTGGCGGGTGGAGATATGGGCGAGGTCGGTGCGAATACCACGCCTTCGCCTGCTCCGTCTCTGTCGCTCGACTTGCGGCTCGTCTCGAACCCCGATCGCCCCGCGCCGCTAAATAAGATCAAGCTCCCTGCAGGGTTCGAGATCGAGTACTTCGCCAAGGGGATCGATGGCGCCAGATCGATGGTGCGCAGTGATTCTGGCGTGCTGTTTGTCGGGACGCGTCGCACCGGGAAGCTGTACGCGATCCTCGATGAGAACAACGACGGGAAGAGCGATCGCACGATCCTCTTGACGGACAAACTCGACACGCCGAATGGCGTCGCGTTGCGCGATGGCAACCTCTACGTCGCCGAGATCGGCAGGATCCTGCGCTACGATGACATCGAGGAGAACCTCGAGAGCTTGCCCGAGCCCGTGGTCGTCACCGATCTCTACCCGGAGGACGCGCACCACGGCTGGAAGTTCATCGCCTTTGGCCCTGACGGGAAGCTCTACGTCCCTGTCGGCGCACCCTGCAACGTGTGCGAGCGAGAGAACGAGATCTACTCCTCGATCACGCGCATCGATCCCGATGGCAGCAACTTCGAGGTCTTCGCGCACGGCGTGCGAAACACCGTCGGGTTCACCTGGCATCCAGAGACCAAAGAGATGTGGTTCACGGACAACGGTCGCGACAGGCTCGGTGATAACGTGCCGCCCGACGAGCTCAACCGCGCGCCGAAGGCGGGGATGCACTTTGGCTTCCCCTATTGTCACGGTGGAGACATCAAGGACCCCGACTTTGGCGACAAGCGCCCCTGCGCAGACTTCGTGCCGCCCGCGCGAAAGCTCGGCCCGCATGTCGCCTCGCTGGGGACGCGCTTTTACACCGGCGATCAGTTCCCCGCAGGGTACAAGAACCAACTCTTTATCGCCGAGCACGGCTCCTGGAACCGTAGCGTCCCCATCGGCTATCGCGTCTCGCTCGTGACCATCGAGGGGAACACCACCGCCAAGGGATACCACGCGTTCGCTGAAGGATGGCTCGAATCGGATGGCTCGTCCTGGGGGCGTCCTGTCGATGTGTTGGTGCTGCCAGATGGATCGCTGCTGGTCAGCGATGATCGCGGCAGCGCGATCTATCGCATCTACTACAAGGGCGCCTGATTTAAGAAAGCGTGCAATAAATCGAAACAAATGTTGGGGATTTTTTAGTTTTATGTGTGGCGGGCTGCTCCTAGCTTTAACCTGGGAGCGTCGCTCACGCTTGTCTGGGTTCTGGTGAGTTCGGGGCGTGATTTCTCTGACCGAAGTTCTGGAGAACGCATGAAGCTGATCCTCTTGCCGCTGCGCATCGCGTGGTCCTTGTTCGTGGTGCTGACGCCGTTGCTCGGCGTCTGGGTCGCCTCATCGCTGGCGATCTACCTGAACGGACCGCTCTGGGCGGCGTGTCTGGTGGGAGCCTTGTTGTTCCCCGTGATGCCGCTGCTGTGGGACTGGCGCGCGTCGTCGAAGTTTCGCAGCAAGCAGGAAGCGCGCGAGAAGGCGGGGAAAGATCCAGCCAAGCGTTGGCTGACGTTCTGGGATCGGATGACGCTGCGCACGCTCGTGCTCAACCTCTCGTTTCTGGGGATCTTGCTCGCGACCTTCCCCGCGCAAGGCTTCACCGCGCTCTCCACGCGCGGCGACTGGATGCTGGCTGGCAAGCAAACGTCCGAGGCCGAGACGACGCGAAAGGTATTGTTTGCCACAGCGAGCGGCCTGGAGTGGTTGCACGAGCTCTCGCGCGATAACCCCTACGAGCGCGAGGACGCAGACAGCAACACCCAGAAACCAGAGCCCACGCCGGAGCCAAACCCGCTCCCCTTGCCGGACACGGACACCGCGGTCGCAGACAACGATAAGAGCAAGGGCAAGTCTGGCGAGGGTGATCGCCCCGCGGACAAGGTCAAGATCGAGTCGAGTGATGCGAGCAAGGTTGGAAAACGTCAGCCGGGTGATTTGCCGAGCTGGCCGATGGGAGATTCGCTGCATCCGGTCGTCGCCAACATGCCGGAGAGCGTCAAGACAAGCCCCGAGGCGGTCGCCAAGTACATCGCCGAGCGCGAGAAGGACCCCTTCCTGCGCGTCAAGGCGCTCCACGACTTCGTCGCCGATCGCATCGCCTATGATGTCCCGCTGCTCTCGCAGAACCCAAAGACCTGGCCTTCACAAAAACCTGACGCGGTCTTCAAGTCGAAGAAGGCCGTGTGCATGGGGTATGCGCAACTGCTCGAGGAGATGGGCCGCCACACCGGAGACGAGATCGTGTATGTGGTCGGCGTCTCGCGAGGTCTTGGTGGCGAGGTCTCCGGTGGAGGTCATGCGTGGAACGCAGCAAAGGTCGAGGGGCGCTGGTACCTGATCGACGCGACCTGGAACGCCGGGAACGTCAACGGTACGAAGTTCGAGAAGAGCTATGGGACGCGCTACCTGTTCACGCCACCAAACATCTTTGGCGTGGATCACTTCCCCGATAACGAGCACTGGCAACTCCGCAAAGACCCGATCTCACGCGGTGAGTTCGTGCGCCAGCCGATGCTCAAGCCTGGGTTTTATGCCAACGGGTTCAAGCTGATCTCGCCAAAGCGTTCGCAGGTCTCGACCGGCGGTCAGGCAGTCATCGAGCTCGAGCGCCCCATCAAGAAAAAGGTCATCGCCAGCATCGTCCCCAAAGGGCAGACGGGGAGCAACGGCAAGAAGTGCGAGGTCAAGGGCGGCGAGAAGCTGACCGTGACCTGTGATATCCCTTCGGCGGGGACCTATCAGGTGTGGTTGTTTGGCGGTGACTCGGGGCCATCGTATGGCTTCGTCGGTCAAGTCGAGTTCGTGAGCAGCGGCGCTTGAATCACTGCGTCAACGCGCGGCCTCATCGGTTTTATAGAACCTCGCGAGCGCCTTGTAGAGCTCCGGCGCCTTACGCCTTAACGTCTTGGGGCGCTCGAAGAAGGCTTCGGTGGAGACGGCGAAGAACTCCGCCTCGTTGATCGCGCCATACTCGCGCACGACGCCTCGCTCGGGATCCTCGCGAAGCTCGCTGTAGTAATGCCCGAGCACCTTGCCCCACTTCGTATAATCGCGCGTGCGGTGCAAGACGGGCGTCCCATCGAACCACCCATCCGCGATATCGAGCACGTGCGCGAACTCGTGGAGCGAGGTGTCCCTCCCATCGGTCGGGTTGGTCAACCCATTGCGCACCGCATCCCAGCTCAGGACCACTGTCCCCCACGTATGCGCCTCGCCGTAAATGATCGCGTCGCGCTCCGGGTGCACGTAGTGGCTCGGGTAGATGATGATCTCGGTGAGGCGATCGTAGGAGTCGAGGCCGATGTTGCGAGAGAGCCTCGCGGCCTGGCCAGAGATGGTGATCTTCATCTCGTCGGTGACCTCGAACTCGCGCGCGCCGATCCAGTGCTTCTCCCACAAAAAGACCTTGAGGTGCGTTCTGGCGCGCTCGCGCTCTTTCTTGTCCAGCTCCCCGATCCAACCCAGGCGCTTCTCTACGATCGGCTCCCACTCTTTGGGAAAGGGTCGCTTCGCGAGCTTCTTTCTCCTGCGATCTCGCAAGAACTTGAACATGACCAACCACTCGGTGAAAAAGATGATGTCTCGAACCCGTCGAGGTTGCCCCAGGTGAGGTGTTGCTCGCAAGTCTCGAACACCAGGGGGTGACGGCGCATCGATTTCGGTTCTTTTTGTGAGGATCTCGTGAAAGATGCGTGCTTTATGGGCAAACAGGGCAACGATGATTTGAGACTCGGGAAGATGTTATGATATGACCTCTCCACTTCGCGCGCCGCGCGCGGCTCCAAATGGAGCGTGGAGGCAGCGATGTCATGCCTGTTCAAGAACCAGCTCGACCGTTAAATAAGGTTAATACGCCATGTCCAGGAAGCTCCTCTCGACCTCCTTCGCTCTCTTTGCTGTCGGTCTCATCGGCTGCGCGGATCCCGATCCTCAAAACGGCGACGAGGACATGAACATGACCTCGCGCCCCGATCCCACGCCGGAGTGCCTGGACAACGAAGAGTACAACGAGGCGCTCGGCCGCTGCGTCGCGCAGTTCCCCGACCTGGGGATGCCCGACATGGATATGGGCGGTGAGAATAACAACACGGGCAACATGACGACGCCTCCCGGTGATATGGGCGACGACGACATGGATGATCCCAACTGCGTCGAAATCACCGTTTACCTCGATAATGATGGCGATGGTCGCGGCGTCGACAACGAGGCCACCAACAAGACGGCGTGCCTGACACCCGACGAGATGGAGCCTGGCTACGCGCGCGCCGCTGGCGATTGCGATGATAACAGTCGCCTGCGCACCCCCGACGGCGTCGAGATCTGCGATGAGGTCGATAACGACTGCAACGAGCTGCTCAACGATGGGATCGAGTGCGTCTTCTACGCGCACGGCCCGGAAGGTCCTGATAGCCCCGAGAACAGCCAGGGGCAGTTCTTCACCGTCGATCCCTTCAAGAAGAAGGTCACCTACATCAGCGAGATCCTGAACACGGACGGATCCTTGCTCGATATCGACACCTCGCCAGATGGCATCATCTACGGGATCAGCGCCACGAGCCTCTACAGCTACAACCGCAACCTGAACGCCTGGGTCACCGTCGGTGATCTCCAGACGAGCCTGCAGGGCGCCAACGGGCTGGCGATCGATCGCAGCGGCGAGGCGTTCGCCACGGCGCGCGCCGAGCTCTACTCGGTGGACCTGAACTCGGGTGTCGCGCAGAAGCTCGGAGATCTCACCGGAAACGTGAACTCCAGCGGAGATTGCGTGGTCAACAAGGGCGATGTCCTCTTTATGACCTCCAAGCAGGATGATCCCAACCTCCCCGATGACCTGATCAAGATCGATCGCACCAACAACACCACCGAGAAGATCGGCACCACGAACCACGCTCGCATCTTCGGGCTGACGGCGGCCTGGGGTAAGTTGTTTGGCCTGACCGCTGGTGGCGAGTTGATCGAGATCGACCAGCGCACCGGCGAGAGCACGCTGATCGAGAAGTTCGACGGTCGCGTCTTCTACGGCGCGGCGAGCACGCCCGAGCGCTGATCGATCCTCGCGAACCCAAAACGCACCGCGCGCCAAAGAGAGGGGCCGCGCCATTTGCCACCGGCGGTGAACCCGCCAAAACCTGTGGCAAATGGCGCGGCCCCTCTCTTTGGCTCGGCACCCAGGCCTCGCGCAGAAAAATTCGGCGCGTCATCGCGCTCACTTGTTTCACCCAGAATAAGGAGATCCTGCTTGGTTGTTACTCGAGGATGCAGGAAGCTGCCACGAGCATGGGCTGTCGATGTCCGTGAAAGACTTCCGAGACAGAGGAGCCAGGGATGGTCACGCGAGCGAACTCACGACATTTGCGTTTTACTTCTCGCGCCCATGGGTTGCTCGCGGTGATCTTGTTGGCCAGCTCGTGGGCAGCCTGCTCGACCTCCAAAAGCAACCGGGACCCGAGCGAGGCAGCGAAAGAGGGCAACCCTACAACGATCAAGGCGCCCGAGGCACCAGCGGTGGATATCGCCGCGCTCGTCGAGCGCGAGGGGTTCGAGGCCGAGGGCGATCCCGATCTTCACGGCGTCGGCGAGCGCTGGGTCGATGGGGTGCACTGGGCGAGGTTCGATGTCACCGGGCGACCCACGCTCCTCTTGCAGGTCTGGGATTACGTGGGAGAGGGAGGATGGAGCTGGGAGCTCCACGCGTTCGATGTGACCGATCACGAGAACCCTCGCCCCCTGAAAACGAGCGCCAACAAGAGCGAGGCGATCCTCGCTGGCGGCGGCTACATGGATCAGGGATATTTGCGCGTGCTCGACCTCGACGGGGACGGCAAGGACGAGGTCGTCGATGTCGGGCAGACCGACGGGTATTCGCAAAGCACGCTCTCGCTCTGGTTCTGGAATGCAGACAAGAGGCAGCTCGAGGATCGCGTCTGGGCCACGAGCGGCGGCGTCGATTACGTGTTCATCGACCTCGACGATGACCTCGTCAAGGAGGTCGTCGCCTTTGGCAGAGAGCGCGCCGATGGCTCGGACAACGACGGGCTCGTGACCCGTGTTCTTCGCCGAAGAGAGGGCTACTGGAGAGAGGTTATCGAGGTCGCGCCCGAGTGGACCGAGCGCGCTGCCATTCACGCGCTGATGCAACCACAGGAGCGCCCGGATCACGTCTTCACCATGGCGGTCGAGGCGCTCGAGGGGAGGAAGCTCTCCAAAGCACAGCTCGACAAGATCCAGAAATCACTCGAGGAGCAATACGCCTCTTATTCTCGAGAACATTCGTGGGTGCGCGGCGCTGTGCTCCTGGCGATGGGGATCGAGGGCAACGAGGCTGGCGCGAAGTTCCTTGTCTCATTGAGTCACTCGCCAGAAGGCCAGCAGACACGAGACCGCATCTGCCTCGCGCTCTACAACACAGGTGACGAGGCCGCCATCGAGCGAGCCTTCGAGATTTTTGACCAATCACTCGACTTCGCGGCCAAGGACAACGCGGGCGATGGCGTGATCCGCGCGATGTTGATCGCGACTTCCCAGGCAAATGACCCGCGCGCTGTCCAACACTTCGAGCGCGCCTACTCGAGCATCGAACCCGACGAGCGCGGTCGGTTGCTCAAGGCGTTTTACTCGGTGCCCGCGACGCTCGCCAAACCACTGAGCGCCAGGCTCGACGAGGCCACTGATCCAGAGGAGCTCGCGGCGCTTACCTACTTCTTCTCCTCGCGCACGCGCACCTACGAGGTCGATCACGAGATCTGGCTCGCTAGCCTGAGCGTCGAGCGCCTCGTGCAACTCTCCAAACACCCGGTGGCGCGCGTCCACAAGCAGGCGCTCTTTCTGCTCGCCGACAGAGATCCCGAAAAAGCCCGAGAGGTGTTCATCGAGACGCTCCGCAGCGAGGAAGACTCGACCATCGTGCTGATGCTCCTCGAGTACTTCCCCGGAAAGGTCTCGCCGGCGCGACAGGATGCGCTGGCGGCTTCGCTCGAGAAGGTCCACGCGCGCTGGGGGAGCAATCGCGAGATCAGCTACATGCTCCAGCGCTCGATCGCGAAGCAGGAAAACCCGGCGCTCACTGCGCTCGGGCTAAAGTGGATGACCTATCCCGACAGCGTCGTCGTCTACGCGCCCTACAAGGGGAAGTGCGACGAGAAGAACAGGGACGCGCTCGTCGCGATCTTTAGCGACGCGATCGCCGCGAGCTCCGACGAGCATGTGCGCAGATCCTACTACGAGGTCCTCGGTCGTTGCGGCAATGATCGCGCGGTGGAGGTGTTGAAGCGAGCACTCGAGGACGAGACCAACCCCTACGTCAAGGCGATCGCCGTCAAATCACTGGGGCAGCTCGACGCGAGGAGCGCCACCCCACAGCTCGAGGAGCTCCTCGTCGCGAGCCCCGATGACGTGCACCTCGTCGAGGTCGCCGTCGAGGCGCTCGCGAAGTTTGGCACCGATGACGCGCGCGAGGCGCTGCGACGCGCGGTGAGGAGCCCAGAGCAAACCTCCGACGAGCAGATGTGGATGCAGCGCGTGTACCTACGCGCGCTGGGGTCGCTGATCAGCGCCGAAGAGTTCGAGGCGATGTTGGCCGAACGTCGTGAGAAGTGGTCGCTCTCGCTGACGGTGGGATGTCAGAACATCATGCGCGAGATGGGCGTCCTGGGTGAGGTTCACCCGATGCGCGGCTCGAAGGCGCTGCTGGCATTTGTCCAGGAGGACAAGTGCCAGGGCAAGGAGGAGGAGCAGCTCCTGAGTGTTTTCGAGGATTGGGTGCGCCATCCCCACAAAAAACACCCCGAGGCGCTCGCGCTCTGGTTCGAGTCTCCTGTGTCGCGCGCCGTGAGGGTCGAGTCGAGGAAGGCGGCGACCTACATCAAGAACTCGTTCGAGATGCAGGAAGCGCGGTGACGCGATCCCAGATCTGCTGGGAGAGCGCGTCGATGCTCGCCGTGGCGTCGAGCTTCACGATCGGTTGCCCGCGCTCCTCGAGGAGCGCGATCACCTCATTGTATCTGGTGATCAGGCGCTCGAGCTTCTCGCGCGTTTCATAAATATCGCGCGCCGCGCGACGCCCCAACCTCTCCAAACTCGTCTCGATATCGATCTCGAGGAAGAAGGTGATATCCGGGACTCTGGCGCGAGAGTTAAGCGAGAGGATCCAGTCGTAATCCACGCGCTCGGTGCCATCCTCCTGCGCCTCGACATCCCCCTGATACGCCAGGCTCGAGTGATAGTAGCGATCGGAGATGACGGGCTTGCCCGCCCTCGAGGCGGGATCGATCGTGGCGGCGACGTGGTCGAGGCGATCTGCGGCGAACAGCAAGGCCAGCGTCTGTCGCGTCATCGGCTCCTGGATCCCTCCGCGCGTGGCGTCCACGGGGAGCACGATGCGGCGAGAGAGCATCTGCCGGATCATCACGCCGATCGGCCCATCCGAGGGCTCGCGCGTGAGCACGGCGGCTTGCCCGCTGGCGGCGAAGCGCTCCTTTAGGATCGCTGACTGGGTCGTGGTGCCAGCACCATCGATCCCCTCGAGGACGATAAAGGGTGCGTGCGTTTCGTGTTCGCTCATGACTCTGATCCTCGGGGTGATGCTGTCTTGTCGCGCGCCAGAAAAGCCTCGACGCGGCGGTGGTGTTCGTCGCTTGCCCACAGCTCCGCGAACGGCTCGATCTCGGCTGCAAGAGCTGCGCTGCGAGGCAACTCACGGCCAAAGATCGACATGTGTTTGAGCGCCTCGATCATCTCTCGCGAGTGATTGCACATCGAGAGCGCGAAGGCTTCGGTTTGCTCGACGAGGTCTCCTGGCGCGAAGATCTCGTCGACGAGACCTTCTTCCTGTGCGCGCGTGGCGTCGAGGATCTCGCTGCGCGCGAGCCACTTCATCGTCTTGGTGCGCCCCACATGCTCTGTGAGTCGGGTCATGCCGCCCCAGCCGCACGGCACGCCAAAGCGCGTCTGCGTGAACCCGAGCGTCGCGTCGCTCGAGGCGACGCGAAAGTCAGCAGCGAGCAGCGTCTCGCAGCCGCCGCCAAAGGCGGCGCCGTTGATGCAGGCGATGACCCAGCCGTCGATGAGCTCGAAGGCGGAGAGGATCTCGTGCATACGTTCGGCCATCGCGGCGGCATCTTCATGGCTCTTTAGTGGCGCGAACTCTTTCAAGTCACCGCCCGAGATGAACGCCTTGCTGCCTGCACCTCGCAGGATCATCGCGCGAAGATCGCGCTCTTCATTAAAGCGAACCAACGCGGCTTCGAGCGCGTCCATGACCTCGAAGTTGATGGCGTTGAGCGCTCCGGGGCGATCGATCTCGACCCAGAGCAGCGGACCGGAGGTCCAGGTGTTGACGACGGAGGTCATGGCTTCCCCTTGTTGGCTTTTTTGGCGCGGTCGAGCGCGTCCTTTGCGATCTGCTGGATTTGCGGCATCGGGTGCCCGGAGGCGACCGTCTCCAGATACTGCTCGACCTCGGTCCCGCCGACTTCGCCCATCTGCGCGAGCAGGGCGATGTAAGCCTGAGGTTGGTTGATCTTGCTCATGCGCGTGGCCGCGTCGACGATATCTCTGGAGAGCTCCTTGGTGCCGAGCGCCGCGGCGAGCCCTGCGCTCGAGACGACGACGCGCGGGTTCTCGCTGGCGAGCGTTTTCCTGGCGATGGCGAGCGCCTCCTTGCTGCGCGCAGGATCGGTGGCGATATGCGTCCTCAACCTGCGCAGCGCCGTCGAGGTCGCCTCGGGCTCGAGTGATTCCTTGGCGAGCACGTCGAACAGCGCGTCGCTCTTTATCGCGTTCATGCGCAGGTCCTGTTGGACCGCGAGCGTGAGGCTGTCGAACTGCTCGAGGAAGACATCGCGCTGCACCTCGTCGGTGGCCGCGTCCAGGTCATCGATCAGGTGAATGCGCTCGTAGCGACCGCTGTAGGACTTTGTCGCGAGCTTTGCCGAGACGCTGAGCATCAGCTTTGGCGTCTCGTTCGGAGGCGCGATCTTGCGACCCCCGTACCCGATATCGAGCTTGCTCCCGGCGGGAGCTTCGTCGCCGACGCGCGAGTACTGTCCTGCGTCGAGCGCCTTGATGGCGCGCTCGCGAAGCTGTGCTGGTTTGGGCACGAGCCTTGGCGGAGGCGTCGCGTAGGAGAGTGAGACCTGGACATCTCGAATCGCTGTGGCCCCCTTGACCGGAGCTTCCTTTGTGACCTCGGCGCTCTTATTCTTTTCGCGCTCGCATCCAACCAGCGAGGTTGCCCCCAGGATCAGGAGCATCGAGAGGGCGCGAACGGTCAGCGCGCGCATCCTGAAAACGATCGTGTTTCGAGGGGCATTTTCCATACTCATACTGTTCTCTCGCCCGCGATAATGTTAGGCAGTCGTGTGGCATCGGCGACCTCGCAACGACCGCGGAGGTTCATGCTTTGACCTCGCCACATTTGGCACACTCGGTCCGAGTTTTCAAACAACGCCTGTTTGTCACCGGGGCCGATGGCCGAGCGCTTTTTTAAGATGACCGCACGGATGAGGATACTTCGAAATGAGTCAAGAGAGCACGAAGCTCGGTCCCCCGTGGACAACGCTCAAGATTTTGCGCTGGACGCAGGGTTATTTCGAGAAGAACGGGATCGACAACGCGCGCTTTGAAGCGGAGCTGCTCCTGAGCCACGCGCTCGATCTCCAGCGAATGATGCTCTACGCCTACTTCGAGCGCCCGCTCGCCAAGGACGAGCTCGACACCTTCCGCGCCATGGTCAAACGCCGGGTCGCAGACGAGCCCGTGGCGTATATCACTGGCTCGCGTGGGTTCTGGTCGATCGATCTGAAGACCGATGGCCGCGCGCTGATCCCTCGACCTGACACGGAGACGCTGGTCAGCGGCGCGCTCGATTTTCTGCCCGAGGGCGAGGCAAAGCGCGTCCTCGATATCGGCACGGGGACGGGCGCGGTCGCGCTCGCGCTCGCGCATGACAGGCCAGAGATCGAGGTCGCCGCGACGGACATCAGCGCCGACGCGCTGGCGCTCGCCAGGGAGAACGCCGAGGAGCTCGAGTTGACCGAGCGCGTCACCTTCTTTGAAGGTGATTTGCTCGACGCGCTCTCGGGTGATTGGTCCTCGGGCACCATCGACGTCATCGTGAGCAACCCTCCGTATGTGGGCACGAGCGAGATGGACCTGATGGACGAGTCGGTCAAGAAGTACGAGCCCGAGAGCGCGCTCTACGCAGGAGAGGATGGCCTCGATGTCATCCGTCGTCTTGTCCCGCAGGCGTTCGATCGCCTGGAAGAAGGGGGGCATTTCCTGTGTGAGATCGGCTTTCGCCAGGGCGAGGCGGTCAAGCAACTCTTCGAGGAGCAGGGCTTCCAGGAGGTCAAGGTGTTGCGAGATCTTGGCAAGAATGATCGCGTCGTGGTCGGGCGCCGTTGAGAATGATTTGAACGAGAACACATCGAGGATGACTGCATGACACGAGGCTTTTATCGCTATCCCACACTGTGTGGTGACCGGTTGCTCTTTGTCACCGAGGACGATCTCTGGGAGGTCGCGCGCGAAGGCGGCCTGGCGCGTCGCGTGACGGGTAACATCGGCGCGGTGAGCGCGCCGTGCATCTCTCCAGATGGCGAACAGGTCGCCTTCATCGCGCAAAATGAAGGGGCGCCTGATCTTTACGTGATGCCGACTTCGGGCGGTCAGCCAAGGCGGCTGACTTTCGATGGCACCTTCATGGTCGTGGTGCGTTGGAGCGAGGACGGCAAGTCGATCATCTTCTCTTCGGGGCGAAACCAACCCCACCGCAACATGTCACTCTTCTCGGTGCCTGCCGCTGGCGGCGCGGTCCGCAGCATGTCGCTCGGCGAGGGCACCTGGACCTGGAGTGAACCGGGCGGGAGTGGCGTGGTTGTCGGGCGTCATCGCTGGGATCTCTCGCGCTGGAAGCGCTACAAGGGAGGTCTCGCTGGCGAGCTCTGGGTCGACGCCGAAGGGTCCGGGAGCTGGAAGCGCATCTTCGCCGATCGCACCGAAGGCTTCGCCTATCCGATCTGGCAAGGGGGCAGGTTGTGGTTCCTCAGTGATATGGAAGGTCACGGCAACCTCTACTCCTGCGATCCCGATGGCGGTGATGTAAAGCGCGAGACAAATCATATCGGCTTCTTCACGCGCCACTTGCAGACCGATGGCGAGCGTTTCGTCTACTCGCTCGGCGGTGATATCTACTGCTTCGATCCGGCCACGGGTCAAACGCAGATGATCGAGATCGATTGCGCATCGCCGCGCGCGCATCTGGCGCGAAAGTTCGTCGACGCGACGGACTTCATCGACGACTTCGAGCTGCACCCCAGGGGGCACTCGGTCGCGCTCACGACGCGCGGCAAGTGCTACAACTTCGGGTTGTGGGAAGGCGCCGTGCGACAGACCGGCGTGGAGCAGGGCGTGCGCTACAGGATGGCGCGCTACCTCCCCGATGGCGACAAGGTGCTCGTGCTCTCGGACGAGGGCGGCGAGGAGCACTTCGAGCTGCACGCGGTGGATGGCTCCTCGGTGGAAAAGCTCGAGGTCTCGGGTCACGGGCTCGGGAGGCCGGTCTCGATCGGGCTCTCGCCAGATGGCAAGTTCGCCGCGATCGGGAACCACAGGCACGAGCTGCTGCTGCTCTCGATGGAGGATAAGAGCGTCACGCTCATCGCCAAGAGCAACTACGATCGCATCGACGCCTTCTCCTGGGCGCCCGACAGCAAGTGGTTGGCCTACGCCTGCCACAACTCGCCGAAGACGGCCAAGATCCAACTCCTCCGGCTCGAGGATAAGGAGATCTTCGATATCACCGAGGGCGAATTTGCCGATGGCGAGCCCGTCTTCGATCCGAAAGGGCGCTACCTCTACTTTATCTCCTACCGCGACTTTAACCCTGTCTACGGGAACCTCTTCTTCGAGCTCAGCCTGACGCGTGGGCAGCTGCTGTGTCTGGTGACCTTGACCGAGGACGAGGATGATCCGTTCGTCGAGAAGCCGCGCGCGCTCGATGATGATGGCAAGGGTGACTCTGACGATGACGAAGAGGATGGCGACGACTCGAGCGATGAGGAGAGCGGTAAAGCGTCGTCCGATGAGGACGGCGACAAGAAAGAAGGCGACCAGGATAAGGACAAGGATGACGATGACGCGCTCGAGATCGATCTCGACGGGATCGAGGAGCGCGTCGTGTTGTTTCCGCTCGGCGAGGGCCGCTACTCGCAGCTCGACGCGAGCGAAGAGGGGGTCCTGTTTATCCAGTCGAGCTTGAGCGGTGCGCGCGGAAGCGATGACGATGATAACGGCGGGACGCTGTTTACCTGGAACTTCAAGGATCGCAAGCGCAAGCGTTTTCACAGCAACGTGAGCGGCTATACGCTCGACGCCGAGCGCAAGAGCATCGCGCTCTGGAGCGATGATTCGCTGCGCGTGCTCTCGCTCTCGAACGGCGCGCCGGACGAGGAGGATGACGATGATACGCCGACGCGCAAGACGGGGTGGATCGACCTCGATCGCGTCTCGGTGGAGGTTCATCCGGTGTCCGAGTGGAGGCAGATGTTGCGCGAGATCTGGCGTCTGATGCGCGATCAATTCTGGCGCGAGGACATGTCTGGCGTCGACTGGGACGAGGTCTGGGAGCGCTACCATCCTCTGGTGGATCGCCTGGGCGCGCGCAGTGAGTTTTCTGACCTGGTGTGGGCGATGCAGGGCGAGCTCGGCACGAGCCACGCCTATGAGTTTGGCGGGGATTACCCGACGCCCCCTTCGTATCGCCAGGGTTTTCTGGGGATCGATACGGTCTGGGACCCGAAGCATGGCGAGGAGGGCGCGTGTAAGATCGCGCGCATCATCCGAGGTGATTCGTGGTCGAGACGCAGCGGCTCTCCGCTCGCGAAGCCAGGGATCGATGTCGCCGAGGGGGACGCGATCCTCGCGGTGAATGGAAAGCGTATCACGCGCGAGGTCTCGCTCGAGCAACGCCTCGTCAACGAAGCTGGCCGAGAGGTCGAACTGCTCGTGCTCGCGTCTGGAGAGGAGAAGCCTCACACGATCACGGTGAGGACGATGGGCAGTGAGAAATCACTGCGTTATCGCGAGTGGGTGCGCGAGCGCCGCGCGATGGTGCACGAGTGGAGCGAGGGGCGCATCGGCTATGTGCACATCCCCGATATGGGGCCAGATGGCTACGCCGAGTTCCACAGAGGGTTCGCCACAGAGGGCGCCAGGGAAGCTCTGGTGGTCGATGTGCGTTTCAACGGAGGCGGGCACGTGAGCCCGTTGATTCTGGAGAAGTTGATGCGCCGCCCGATCGGCTTTGACTTCTCGCGTCACGGGGCCGCGATGCCCTACCCGTATGATGGCGTGCGAGGCCCTGTGGTCGCGCTCACCAACGAGTATGCGGGGAGTGATGGGGATATCTTTAGCCACGCGTTCAAGATGTTTGGCGTGGGGCCGTTGTTAGGCAAGCGCACCTGGGGTGGCGTGATCGGCATCTGGCCAAGGCACGAGCTCGTGGACGGGGCGGTGACGACCCAGCCCGAGTTCAGCTTCTGGTTTGCAGACGTCGGGTTTGCCGTGGAGAACTATGGCACCGAGCCTGACATCGTGGTCGAGAACCCACCGGATGCGGACGCCGAGGATGATGACGTGCAGCTCGAGGCTGCGGTCAAGAAGGCGCTCGAGCTGCTCGAGGGGACCCCTGTCGGTCCGCCCGAGGATGTGGGCCCTTATCCAAAGCTGACGCCACCGCAGACATTGCCCGAGTGATTCACGTTAGCGCTTGCCAGCAACGCTGTGGGTCTTACCCTCAGGCTGCTGGTGAGGTGAGAGTCTTTGCCAGAAACGCTGGTGAGAATTTTTCGAGAACAAGAAGGCTCGTGCGTGCGTTCCAGGGTTGCGTTAACCTTGCGCCGCATCGAGACTGCAAGACAAGACGCCAACCACCAAACCACTACTTCACGAAAGAGAGCGAACCGAATGGGCTTCATTCCTTACGTCGTCGAACAAACACACCGCGGCGAGCGCGGTTGGGATATCTTCAGCCGCCTGCTCAAGGACCGTATTGTCTTCCTCGGCACGCCGGTGACCGACGAGGTCGCCAACGCGATCATCGCGCAGCTTCTTTTCCTCGAGAGCGACGATCCCGAAAAAGAGATCTCGCTCTACATCAACTCCCCTGGCGGTTCGGTGACCGCCGGCATGGCCATCTACGACACGATGCAGTACGTGCGTCCTCCGGTGTCGACGATCTGCATGGGGCAGGCCGCCTCGATGGGCGCGCTGTTGCTCTCGGCTGGCGAGCCTGGCCGCAGGTTGGCGCTGCCGCACTCGCGTATCCTGATCCACCAGCCGCTCATGCGCGGTGGCATCGGCGGCCAGGCGACCGATATCGAGATCCAGGCGCGCGAGATCCTGCGCCTTCGCGAGAAGCTCAACGATATCCTCGTCAACCACACCGGTCAGACCCTCGAGCGCATCGAGAAGGACACCGACCGCGATTACTTCATGAGCGCGCCCGAAGCGCTCGAGTACGGCCTGATCGACCAGGTCGTCGAGCCTCGCACGGGAGCTGCCGCCAAGGGTAACGACGAGTGATTCTCGTTGTGTGACCCGCAAAAAAGAAGCCGCCGAACATTTATGCTGCACGGTCGGAGTCGCCTGATTCCTCACAGCATAAATGTTCGGCGGCTTCTTTTTTGCTCGACGCCAGCCTTGGCCCAAAAGTCGGTGAGGGAGTGGTGCTTGACAAGGTCAGAGGCGCGCAACTAAAGTCCGCAACGCTGTTTTTCTGGCCTCACAGGCGCGCTCCCGGAGAGCGTGTCGGGCGGCATGGACGCTCGGTGCGTCGACCATATGAAGGAGTTCGAAAAGGCATGGCCAACAAGAAGAAACAAAGTGCTGACGAGATCGTCGATAACCTCGCTGAGGAGATGGGTGTGAAGGACGAGAAACCTGATGAATCCAAGGACGATCTTGCTGCCGACCTTGGTGGCCTGTTCGGTGTGAGCAGTAAGAAGAAGAAAAAGAAAAAGAAGAAGGAAGAGCCCAAGGCGGAGGAGACTCCAGCCAAGGAAGAGCCTTCTGAGGAAGAGGACGAGGAAGAAGAGGAAGCCGTCGCCGAGGATGAGTCCTCGGAATCGGATGAGTCTTCCGAAGAGGAAGAGGAGAGCGCCTTCGACGCGATCTCTGACGCCATCTCGTCTTCTCTCGATGACGACGACGAAGAAGAGGAAGAGAAGAAGCCAGCCAAGAAGGCCGCCAAGAAGCCTGCGCCAAAGCCTGAAGACAAGCCCGCCAAGAAGAAGAGCGATGGCATCGATGGCATCTTCGCGCCCGCTGGTGGTGGCGGCGGTGGCGACACCGTGGTGGTCGATGACGATCCCTACCTCGACGAGGATGATCTCGGCGGCGCGAGCGCGGGTGGCGCGAACAAGGCGTTGATCGGCGTGATCGTGATTTTGGTGCTCGCGCTCGTGGGCGTGGTGCTCGGCACGACCAGCGTCGGCAAGGACGTGATGCTCGTCTTCAAGGGGGAGTATCGCGCGCAGAAGGACGCGGACAAGGCCGCCCAGGAAGAGGCGTTCAAGGCCGCTCAGGAGGCCGCGCTGCCAAAGTTTGGCAACCTCTCGATCCTCGGTTCTCCCAAGTACGCGAGCATCACGCACAATGGCGAGACGTATTATGGCGAGACCTCGGCGGGGATGCGCGAGATGCAGCTGAACCCCGGGTACTCCAACATCGGCAACCTGCCGATCAAGGAGAAGCAGGTCATCACGGTGACCGCGCCAGGGTTCACGCCGAGGACCTTCGAGATCACCGAGGGGATGTGGCAAGGTGGCCAGGGCGGCGCGTACAACTACGCGTTGACGGCGACGCTCGTTCCCGTGGATGTGTGGGCGGGCAACGAGTTCGACGCGCGCATGGGCTCGGACACCGAGAACGAGTACTTTGGCAAGATGGTCATCAAGACGATCCCCGAAGGCGCGACGGTGATGCTCAACAACAAGCCGTTGTTGGACGAGAAGGGCGAGCCGCTCAAGACGCCAGTGGCGATCGAGAAGAACTACATCAAGGATGACAAGGGCAAGCTCGAGGAGGCGCCGATCAAGGTCGATACGGTGTTCGACGAGGGGCACAAGCTGGTCGTCAGCTTCCCCGACCAGCCCGATATGCCGGCCTACGCCAACCAGATCAACCGTCAGCTCTGGGCGTGCAACAAGAAGACCGAGGACGAGATCAAGAAGCTCCCCAAGGAGCACACCATCCAGATGGAGTGCAACTACGTCTACGAGAAGACGATCGATTTCAACCAGATCAAGGCGTTCAAGAAGCGCATGGAAGAGAAGCGCAAAGAGATCGAGGAGTACAACAAGAAGGTCAAGGAGCTTCGCGCCAAGCAGCTCGAGGGCAAGGCGCTCGACCCCTCGGCGGTCGAAGCGGTTCAAAAGTGAACTCGCCGGTCGGATCCAGACGATCCATCGAGTGATTTTGCGCACGCACGTTTTTTGAGTGAGCGCCCGAAGCACTTCGCCTCGGGCGCTTTTCTTATGGTTCTCTTATTTGAGGGTGGCATTTGGAGGGTGGAGCATATCTCCAGCACCCCCGCGGAATCAGGAGCAGGAAAGGATGTACATCTACCGGGTGATGCATAAAGGCGCGGCGCGTTGGGCGATGCAGCGCGAGGATGGCGAGGCGTTGGAGCTGCTCTCTGCGCGAAGCTTCGAGGAGCTCGTGGAGGGTTACGAGCAGGGTTTGGAGGGCGAGGAGTCGCTCGGATCGGTGGAGGATGCGGTGTTGCTCGCGCCGAGCGTGCCGACAAAGATCCTGTGCATCGGGCTCAACTACAGGCACCACGCCGAGGAGATGAACAAGCAGGTTCCCGACGAGCCGTTGATGTTCATGAAGCCGGTGAGCGCGTTGCTCGGGCCGGATCGCGCGGTGGAGTTGCCGCCGCAGTCCTCGCTGGTGCACCACGAGGGGGAGCTGGCGATGGTGGTCGGAAGGCGCGCCAAGAGGGTCAGCGAGGAGGACTTTCACGACGTGATCTTTGGCTACGCGTGCGCCAATGACGTGACCGCCAGGGATATCCAGCGCCGCGAGGGGAAGTATACGAGGGGCAAGGGGTTCGATACGTTCTGCCCGTTTGGCCCGAGGTTAAGGCCAGCGCGCGAGCTCGAGATCGAGCGCGAGTCGGTGACGTGTCGGGTCAACGGCGAGGAGCGCCAGACATCAGGCGTGGATGATTTGATCTTCAAGCTGCCGCAGGTGGTGAAGTTTATAAGCGAGGTGATGACGTTGATGCCAGGGGACATCATCTTGACGGGGACGCCATCGGGCGTTGGCGAGTTGTTGGACGGGGACGAGGTCGAGGTGGAGGTGACGGGAGTGGGTGTGTTGAGGCACACGGTTTCCGGCGTTTTAAAGTGATCGTATGACGAACGTCACGTGTTTGTAGGGCGCGGCGTGAGGGGGTAAAATCGCGGGTAGAAATCCGGTGGCATCGAGAAGGTGTCGAAGACGAACGAAGAGCGCATAAAAAGCCTGTGAGAATAACCCTTGGCCCGTGACTTTCACGCGCGCGCGTGATAGAATTTTGGGCCCGCGTCAAGGAGGGCTTTGGCTTTTTGAGTCAAGCCCCTCAGGGACGCGCTAAAGAGGCGTCTCGCGGCGGTTCTCGTGCGTTTGGCTCTGGCGTTTTGCCCGAAAGTTTTCGTGGCGAGCGTCTTTAAAAAGCGATGCCACCCCCAACCGCGAGCGCGCTCTCGAGAACGAGCAGAAGAAGGCCGCAGGTTTTTTTGACCTGTGGCGACGCTTATCGCGAGAGCGCGCGAGGAGCGCCGTTCATGAAACACAAGCAAGCAGTGACCATGACTGATCAGATTCCTGTAGAAGAAGCCGCCGTGGCTCGCACCCCCGAGACCTACGACGAGAACAGCATCCAGGTTTTGGAGGGCGCTGACGCGGTGCGCAAGCGCCCGGGCATGTACATCGGCAACACCGATGACGGGACGGGCCTCCACCACATGGTCTACGAGGTCGTCGATAACGCGATCGACGAGGCTTTGGCGGGGTTCTGCGACCAGATCGTCGTGACCATCGAGGATGACATGACGGTCTCGGTGGAGGACAACGGGCGCGGGATTCCGGTGGGGATTCACAAGGAGCAGGGCGTCTCCGCGGCGCAGGTGATCATGACGGTCTTGCACGCGGGCGGCAAGTTCAACCAGAACTCCTACAAGGTCTCGGGCGGATTGCACGGGGTGGGCGTCTCGGTGGTGAACTTTTTGTCGGAGTGGTTGCGCCTCGAGGTGCGCCGCGATGGCAAGCTCTACTCGCAGGACTACCACCGTGGTTTGCCCGCAGAAGCACTGGCCGAGGTCGGCGCCGCCAAGACCACCGGCACAAAGATCACCTTCCGCGCCGACCACGAGATCTTCCCCGATCAGAAGTACTCCTTCAACGTGCTCTCGCAGCGACTGCGCGAGCTGAGTTACCTGAACTCGGGCGTGGCGATCACGATCGTCGACGAGCGCGATGACAGCCGCCACGACTTCAAGTTCGAGGGCGGGATTCGCTCGTTTGTCGAGGGGTTGGCAAAGAACAAGCAGCCTCTCCACGAGGAGCCGATCTACATCATCAAGGAGCTCGAGGAGGAGGGCATCACCGTCGAGGTTGCCCTGCAGTGGAACGACTCCTACCGCGAGGAGATCTTCTGTTACACGAACAACATCCACAACCGCGATGGTGGCACGCACCTCTCCGGTTTCCGCGGCGCGCTCACGCGCTCGATCAACACCTACGCGAACGACGCGGGGCTCGTGAAATCGAGCCTCTCGGGCGATGACGTGCGCGAGGGGTTGACGGCGGTGCTCTCGGTGAAGATGCCCGATCCGAAGTTCTCCAGCCAGACCAAGGACAAGCTCGTCTCCAACGAGATCAAGGGCGCCGTCGAGTCGGTGATGAACGAGCGCCTGGCGATCTTCTTTGAAGAGAACCCCTCGGTGGCAAAGGGCGTGGTGAACAAGGCGCTGAGCGCTCAACGCGCCCGTGACGCCGCCAGGAAAGCGCGCGAGATCGCGCGCAAATCCGCCCTCTCATCGCTCTCGAGCTTGCCTGGAAAGCTCGCCGACTGTCAGTCGCGCGACCCGGAGGAGTGCGAGATCTACATCGTCGAGGGTGACTCCGCTGGCGGCTCCGCCAAGCAGGGTCGCGAGCGTCGCTTCCAGGCGATCCTCCCCCTTCGCGGCAAGATCCTGAACGTCGAGAAGGCGCGCTTTGACCGCATGCTCGCCTCCAACGAGATCACCACGCTGATCTCGGCGCTCGGCTGCGGCATCGGCGACGAACACTTCGACATCGAGAAGCTGCGCTACCACAAGATCGTGCTGATGACCGATGCCGACGTCGACGGCAGCCACATCCGCACGCTGTTGTTGACGTTCTTCTATCGCCAGATGCCAGAGATCATCGAGAAGGGTTACCTCTACATCGCGCAACCCCCTCTCTACGGCCTGCGTCGCGGCAAGTCGATGCGCTACCTCAAGGACGAGGGCGCGCTCAACAAGTACCTCATCCAGAACGCGATCAGCACCGTCAAGCTGACGGGAACCTCTGGCCAGGTCATCGAGGGGAGCGACCTCGAGGACTTCGTCGAGCAGCTGCTTGGCTGGCGCGAGAAGCTCGATTTGCTCGCCCGCAAGGGGGACACGCGCATCATCGATGCCTGCGTTCGCGCCGGGCTCGAGGTCGCCGATCTGAGCGATGAAGACCTGCTCATGGACAAGATGAACACGGTCCTCGAGATCCTCGGCGTCGAGTATGACACCGTCGCCTGGACCGCGCCCGAGATCGAGTCTGACGAGGACCTCGATGGCGTCTTCAAGGTTCGCTTCGCGAGCCGCGTGATGGGGATGCGCACCGAGACCGTGCTCGATCGCAAGATGCTGTCTGGCAACGCGTTCCGCACGCTGCACGACACCTGGGGTGATTTTGTCGCGCTCGGCGCGCCCGTCACGCTCGAGGCCTCGCGCACCGAGCTCGAGGTGCACAAGGTCGACGAGCTGCTCGCGCAGATCCTCGCGGCGGGCCGCAAAGGTCAAACCATCCAGCGCTACAAGGGTCTCGGCGAGATGAACCCCGACCAGCTCTGGGACACGACCATGGACCCGACAAACCGCACGCTCCTCCAGGTCCAGGTCTCTGACGACCTGGCCGCCGACGAGATGTTCACCGTGCTCATGGGTGATGAGGTCGAGCCGCGCCGTCAATTCATCGAGCGCAACGCGCTCGATGTGCGCAACCTCGACGTCTGATCCTCTCCTCTCACGGTCGAGACATCCTCCTTGGACGAACGTACCGCACAGATCGAGCAGGCTCGCCAGGCCCCCTTCTTGCTCCTGCATGAAGGGGACGTCCGGCGAGCTCTGCTCGACTTTAAAGGGCGCGCCTTTCACTACACGACCAACACCGGCGGACAGCGCGTGCTGCTCGTCTTTGCCGGCTTGGGGCTCGCTGGCGCCGTGGGGATTTATCTCTACGCCAGCTTCGCCTCGCTGCTCTGGTTCCTGCTCTCGAGCGGGTTGGCCATCTTCTCTGTCGTGTTGTGCGCCTCCGTGTATCGCTGGCACAAGTTTGCCCAGACGGGCTTTGTCGCCATCAACGATGACTTCCTCTACTTTGGCAACGACAAGCGCGCGTGGCGGATCTCCTGGGATTTGCTCGACGCGAAGGCGCTCGGTTTCGAGGATTACACCTCCGAGCGCCTCTCCGGGAAGCTCTCGCTCGACGTCGCCGGACAACAGATCGACTTGCAACTCTACCACCCGCTCGCCTACATCGAGGACCTGCAAGGTGTGATGTTCGAGATCCTCTCACACATGCAGGGAGGCTCCGAGGCGCTCGCGCTGGCGCTCGAAGCCTCTGAATCCGAAGAGGAGTGAGCGTGCTCTTCTCGCGCATTTTGCTTGCTTCGCGAGAGAAAGCGCTGCCAATATCAGGCTCACGGTTTGGCCAAACAAACCTGGCGAGGTCATGATGCAATTTGTCGATGTGCTCGAGCTGTGGGACTACAGCAACCCTGCCGAATCCGAGGCCCGGTTTCGCGAGATCCTCAAGGATCGCGCTGCCGCGGGTGATACGCCGCTCTGCGGCCTGATCCAGACCCAGCTCGCGCGCACATTCTCGCTGCGCGGCCAGTTCGAGCGCGCGCATGCCTTGCTCGGCGAGAGCGATCTCTCCGCGGAGACATCCGTGGGGGGCGTGTACTGGCACCTCGAGAAAGGTCGCACGTGGAACTCGAGCGGTGAGCGCGAGGTCGCCAGAAAACACTTCGAGATCGCGATGGCGAGAGCCGTGGAGCTCGACCTCGACGCCGAAGCTGTCGACGCCGCCCACATGATCGCCATCACTATGGGGGCGAGCGACGAGGGGCTCGCGTGGACCGAGCGCGCGCTCAACCTGTCAGGAAAATCTCGCTGCCCCAGAGCCAGAAAGTGGCGCGCGTCACTCTCGAATAACCTCGGGTGGACACGCGCCGCGCGCGGTGATTTTAAGGGCGCGCTCGAGTCCTTCCAGGTCGCGCTCGCCGCCAGAAAAGAACAGGGTGGCGCGCGTCAGATCCAGATCGCGCGCTACGCCGTGGGCCACGCGATGCGAAAGCTCGGCCTCCTCGATGAAGCGCTCGAACTCCAACAGGCGCTCCTGTCAGAGGTCGAGGAAGCGGGGCAGGGCGATGGGTACATCCTCGAGGAGGTCGCCGAGTGCATGCACGCGCTCGGGGACGAGCGCGCCGCCGGATATTTCGCGCGCGCGCACGAGACCTTGAGCCAGGACGCCTGGTTGCGCGAAAACGACACCGCGCGGCTCGAGCGCTTGCACACCCTCTCGGGAGCTGCGGACGCCTGAACATTGGCGTGAGTTGTCGATTTTCTTGAAAAAATCATCCAGGAATCCAGGCTGCGCTGGCGCCGGTTCTGGACATCGCGTGGGGCTGTTGCCAAGATGGATCGTCGCGTCGCGAGACCTCCCTTCGAGCAATAACTGCCCATGAAAGATATCTTCTCCGAACAAGTTCGTCGTATCGACCTGATGGTCCAGGACCGCATGGCCGAGCTCGTCGAGTTGCGTCGCTATCTGCACGCACACCCCGAGCTCAGTCGTCACGAGTTCGAGACCTCGGCGCTGCTAAAAGGTCGCCTCGAGGATCTCGGGTTCTCCGTTCGAGTCCGTGATGAGGGCACCGGCCTGGTCGCGGACTTGACGCCCGCAGGCTTTGATCCGGAGCGTCACCCGACGGTCGCCATCCGCGCCGATATCGACGCGCTCCCCATCGAAGAGCTCAATGAGATCGCCTACTGCTCACAACGCGATGGCGTCATGCACGCCTGCGGACATGATGTGCATATGGCGTGCGCCATGGGCGCGAGTCAGGCGTTGCGCACGATCCGTGATCGCTTGCCCGGCAGGCTGCGGATTGTCTACCAACACGCCGAAGAGGTCGCGCCCTCTGGCGCCTCGGAGATGATCGCCTTTGGCGCCATCGATCAGGTCGACGCGATCATCGCGCTCCACTGCGAGCCGGAGCTCCCGATCGGTCAGGTCGGCATAAAACAAGGCCCGCTGACCGCCTCCTTCGATCGCTTCGACTACACGATCACGGGCACCGGCGGCCACGGCGCCAGGCCCCACCACTGCGTCGATCCTGTCTTTGTCGCCACGCAGCTCGCCAACGCGCTCTATCAATTGCCCGGTCGCCGCATGGACGCGCGAAGCCCCGTGGTCTTGAGCATCGGTGAGTTCCACGCGGGCTATGCGCCAAACGTGATCCCGGATTCGGCGCGTATCACTGGCACCGTGCGCACCGTCGATGATGCGCAACGCGCCGAGATGCAAGGTTTGTTGCACACCGTCGCGGACCAGATCTGCGCGTTGCATGGCGCCTCCGTCGATCTCGACCTCTACGAGGGCGCGCCCGCCATCAACAACCACGCGCGCGTCACGGATATCTTCGAAGCGATGGCGCTCGAGGTCATCGGCGAGGATGCGATCTACAGGATTCCAAAGCCGAGCATGGGCTCGGAGGACTTCTCGCATTACCTCCAGCATGTCCCCGGCGCGATGTTCAGGCTCGGCACCGCTGCACCTGATCGAGACGTGCACCTGTTGCACTCGGCGCGCTTCGATATCGACGAGCGCGCCATTGGCCACGGCGCCAGAATCCTCGCCAGGACCGCCTTCGAGCTCCTGCGCCGTCTGGCAGAGGATCGCGACGCGCTCGCTTGAGCCTCGGGCGAACCACTCGCGAAACACCCCGGCGCCCCTGGCACGGTTTTTGGGTTTGCTGTACCCCCTCGAAGGCGCATGAAACCTTGCCCGAACGCCATCGCATCGCTCGGAGTTTTACCAAAAACCGTGCCAGGGGCGCCGGACCACCAACCCGCGTGGACGGCGCTCCGAGACGACCTCTCGAGGGGGGCGCTCGAGTCGGGCGATGCAGCCCCAAGGGCGCGAATGTATAACCTTACCCACACTGAGGGTGTTGAAGAGATTCTCCACGTCGTCTGACTCGCCAAAATCGACGCAGCCAGCGTTGAAATATGCTCGACGATACGCTGTATCGCCTGCGCATTTCGCCTTGTCTGCCCCGATTTTGGGCTTCGCCAGACTCGGTCCGAATATCTGCAACACCCTCACTTGCGATGAATTCGAGGCGACGTGAAGGCGCCCTGGTGGTTTTTGGAGGATCGAAGATGAATGGTGCGCGTTATTTTCCGATGATTGTTGCCGTATCGACGCTCGTGGCTTGTTCTGACTCCGGCGTGACCTCGAATGTCCCCGATATGACAGGTCCCTCGTCGGACATGGCCACGGCTGACATGTCGGCGCCCGAGGATATGCCCGCTGGAGCCGAGGATATGGGCTCGGCGCAGGCGGACGCTGACATGGACTCGGCGCCGCAGGATATGCGCGAGGATCAGGGCGGTGAATCTGATCTTGGTCCTGACGAAGATATGTCCGCCGAGCCTCCTGTGGAGCTTCCGCTCGAGCGTATGCTCGCCTTTGACTACGACGAGGATCGCTTCAGGCACACGAGCGCCAGGATCGAGATTTCGCCGCAGCCCGAAGGCGTGATCGTCCTCCGTGTGAGTTGGGATACGACCACCAATGATGCGCCACAGCGCCCGATCACGGTGCGGCTGTGCACCGATCCTCCCGGGGATTGCGTTGGCCAAAACCCCACGCTGAAGGTCGAGGGGGAGGTCGAGGTGCACACGTTCGCCTGGGAGGCGCTCCCTGATCAAAACTACACGTTGGAGTTCGACGCCTTCGCGTCTGCGGATGTCGAAACTGTTCACGCCGACATCGAGCTCTCGTATTTGCCCTGGCAGGATACGATGGCTGACCCTGTCTGGGCAAAGCAGGCCGCCATGATCACGCCGCCCGCGGCGCTTCGCGGCGTGTTGCCCGGCGGGAGTGTTTCGACAAACCCTGGCGATTACACCACGCACTGGTTCGCCTGGGATGCGCTGGCGCCGGGCGCATCGAGCCTGCGCAAGATCAGCGGAGGTTCGTTCACGTCTGTGCTGTGTGATTCTGATTCCACGCAGGCGCCCTGGGAGTGCGCCGCGGAGAGCTCCACCACGAGGCTCGAGGTCTCGCGTGAAGGCGCGCAGCGCTTCGTGCTCAAGAACCCTTACGAGCAGGAGTCCGACTACAAGGTTGTCTTCCTGTACGAGCCCTTCGCCGATGCGTTGACATGCCCACCCGGGGAGCATCCCGATGGGGCGGGGGCATGCATCATCGAGGGCGCCTGCGCGGCTGGCTATCATGATGGCGGGCAGGGGGACTGTGTGCCTGTGGGCGAGTGTGATCCTGGCTTCAAACTCGATGATCAGGACGCTTGTTTTGGTTGGTTCTACGCTGGCAACATCCCGAGCTTTGCCGAGATCGAGACCTTCTGGTCCTCCACCAACGAGATCATCGAGCTCTCCGATGGGAAGTTCTTCAACACGAACAACCTCGACGAGACGGACATGTTGCCAGACAGAAGCCGTCCATTGATTTTCGATCCCGTGGCGGTCGCGTGGCGTGCCAGCCAGAACGAGGAGCCCTCGCCATCAGTCTACAGGAGCTGTGCGCTCGCGGACGGCAACGTGCTCGCGGTGGGCTACGGTGGCCCGACCAACAACACCCCCAAGCCCGAGCGCATCTACAACGTCGCCAGTGATTCCTGGTCAGACGTCACGAGCACCTCTGGCGAGGTCTGGCCAAACAGCGTCATGTGCGCGCTGTTGGATGATGGCAGGACGCTCGTGTTGGGAGGCGGCGGCAAGGCAAAGGCTTATGACGCGGCCACGCAGCAGTGGTCGGACTTTCCGGCGCTCCCGAGCGAGTACCGAGGCAGGTACATCACGCAGTTGCCCGATGGGACGCTCGTCTCGGCGGTCGAGAGCTCGCTCGGAAATCCGAACGAGGTGATGGTGTTTTTGCCGAACGCGACGCAGTGGCAAGCGCTCGCGAACTGGCCAGCGGCAAACACTCCGATCACGGACTACTCGCGCTTTGTCGCCTGCGGTCAGAGCGCGTTCTGCCTCTGGGGCAGCGTCGGAAGTACGAAATACGACGTGGTGACCGGGCAACCTGTCGCGCTGTCATCGCCTCCGTTCGGTGCTCCGGGCGCCTTCTTCGAGGATGTCGATGGCGATTATCTGGCGCTGACGACGCGAGGGGTCGCCAAATACGACGCGGACGCGGACGCGTGGACACAGGTCACGCCGCGACCTTTTGGATGTCTGGCGATGGCGCTCGAGCCCGTCACCGGGGACATCCTCTGCGCGCATAACTACATCAGCCGCTTTGTCCGGTGAGTGCGCGAGGGGAGCGCGTCAGCCGCACTCGTCGTCGGGCTTGGTGATGCCGCGCTCTTTTCCGTAGAAGTCATTGTCTTCGAGCAACCCACGCACCTGCCAGATCAGGGGGAAGGCGCGCTTCTCGAGCGTGCTGGCGAGGTACTTCACCCCCATCGAGCCGCCCGTGCCGCGCTTGGTGCCGATGAGGCGCTCGACGACGCGCACGTGGTGGAAGCGCCACATCAAGATCCACTGGTCGTGTTCGACGGCGGCTTCGCACAGGTTGTAGAGGTGGAAGTAGTTCTCGGGGGAGCGGTAGATCTGGAGCAACCCCTTCAGGGTGCGCTCGCGATCTTCCTCGGAGAGGTTGCCATCCTTGTCTGGTGTGACCACGTCGAAGCCGCGGCGCTGGAGCGCGGCGTAGAGGCGATCACGGATCGAGGGTTGCTCGAGGCGTCGCTCGAGGCGCGCGCGCTCCTCGTCCGTCAGGCGAATCCCTTTCATGACGCCTGCTTTTTTGATGCCGCTGACGAACTCGACCTCGCGAAATTGCACGGACTGGAAGCCCGAGGCGGGGTTGAGCACCGAGCGGAAGCTGGCGAAGTCACGCGGTGTCATCGTCTCGAGGATGTGGATCTGATCGACGAGCAACTTCTCGATCTGGATGACGCGCATCATCAGCCGACGAGCCTCGTAGATGTCGTCGAGATCGAGGCGCTCGACGACCGTATCGAGCTCGAACAGGATCTGCTTGAACCAGAGCTCGTAGGCCTGGTGGATGATGATAAACAGGAGCTCGTCATGCATCCCAGGCTTGCTCTCGAGCTCCTGGAGTTCCAGCAGCGAGTCGACCTTCAGGTAGCTCCCGTAGGTGATGCGATCATCGGCGGGGAGTTCGATTTTTTGGACATCTTCATCGGACACGAGCGCCTCCTCACTGCTTGATAACGAGCAGCTTCGGACGTACCCCGAAGCTCTCTAGCGGCAAACCGAGTCAGCGTTCTAGCAATCACTGCCCGCAGAGGCAATCCCCCTCGAACATGGCGCTCTACGCACGCGACGAGTTGGCGATGCGCTCGAGGTTCTGGAGGTACTCGCGGGTGAGCTTGAAGGATGCGTTGCCCGGGTCGAGCTGGATGGCGCACTCGATCGCCTTGTAGGCGCGCGCCATGTCGCGCTTGAAGCGGGCGTGGAGGAGCGCGAGCTGGCGGTAGAACTCACCGACCGTGGGCGAGACATCGATCGCTTTTCGCAGCGCGTGGATGGCGCCCATGTAGTTGTGCGTGCGCTTGAAGTACTCGACGAGCTCGAGCACCTGATCGATCTCGTTCTGATCATAGATCTGGTACTGCCCCTCGCGCGAGGTGGAGCGAAGCCACGGCGCGCGAGTGACATCGAGCGGGTTGGTGGTGTTCTTTGCCGAGAGTTGCTCTGCGACCTCGGGGAGCATCGGCTCGCTCGGGGTGGAGGAGACCTCAGCGATCTGGACCAGACCCTTGCGTTGGAGCTCGAGCAGCACCTCGTCGAGCACGAACGGGAGGCCGGAGAAGAGGTTGCGCAGCTCGCGCACATGGAGCGACTCGTTCAGGCGAGACATCGCGAACGCGCTCCCCGTATCGAGGTCATCGCTGACGCGCATCTGGCGCAGGGGCTGCACGAGCGCGTCTGCGCTAAAGCCGATCTCGAGGTCAAACGAGCGCATCAGCTGACGCAATCGCTCCATGCTCGCCATCGAGAGGCTGACGCCAAACCCGCCAGGCGTGGTGATCGTCGCGGGTTGCGTATTGACCACGGTGCCTTCGATATCGAGCGCGCTCTTTTCCTGCTCGAGCACGATCTGGAGGCGCACTTGCGTGTTCACGGGGAGCAGGGTCGCGCTCGGGACGAAGACGCCGCCAGCGCGTATGTTGCGCATCCACTCGCGCTTGAGGCGCGCGTTGGTGCGGAAATTGAGCGAGATCACCGGGCGAAGATCGAGCGGCATCCCCCCATCGTACTCTTCGCTGTAATCGAAGCCATGGTCGCCCACGAGGACGACCATGGAGTCCTGTGCCAGATCCGTGATGGTCTCGAGCGTGCCCGGCGAGGTCATGCTCGTGGAGAGCATGGAGTTTTGCGCGTCGCGCGGGTCGCTCATGGGGGTTGGCGAGACGCCAGCGGCGGTGCGCAGCGCGAACGCGAACGAGTCCATGTCGAACCAGCGCTTGCGATAGTCGAGGTCCAGCGCGCGCATGATGACGGCGTCGAGCTCCTCGGTGATCATGTCGTGATCGACGAGCTTGCTCGGAGGCGTCACGGGCGTCCTCGCGCGAACCTTCGCCGAGGCGTCGCGCCACTTCTTGACCGTCCAGGGTCGCTCGCCGGTCAGCATCTCGTACAGAATGCAGGCGAGCGAGAACTGATCGGCGCGACCATCGACGTCCATGGTGCGCGTTTGCTCGGGCGCCATGTATGCGGGCGTCCCGTAGAGTTTTGGCGTCTCGGCGGCCTCGACGACGCTCGACGAGATGCCGAAGTCGAGCAGTTTCGGGAGCTTGGTGCCATCCTCGTGGCGAACGATCATGATGTTGGAGGGCTTCAGGTCGCGGTGCGCGATGCCCACATCGTGCACCGCCGCCAGCGCGCTCGATGCGTGGAGGATGAAGTCGATGGCGACGCGAGGTTTGATCGGCGCGCGCTTCTTGATGATGTGCGAAAGCGGAACACCCTCGAGGTACTCCATGACGAAGTAGTACCCGAAGGTGTCGCAGCGATCGAAGTCGGTGACAAAGACGATATGTTCGTGACCGAGCAGGCTCGTCAGGCGCGCCTCCTCACGAAAGCGCGTGACCCAGGAGTCGTCGTTCGCAAGGCGAGGGTTCATGATCTTCATGGCGAAGCGCTGGTCGAGCAGCGCGTGTCTCACCAGGTACACCCAACCAAATTGCCCCTGCCCGAGCTTGCGTTCGACGACGTAGCGACCATTGATGAGCTCACCGGGACGAGGCAACGTCATGCGCACCTCGTTCTCCATGGGATCCTGCTGGGTGCTACGCTCTGGCCTCGAGCCAAAAGAGAACCGCAGGTGCGAGCCCTCGTGCTTTTTTCGGTTTTGATTGCTTGGTGACATTCTCATTGGCCTCGCGCACTCTGTGCGCCCTCGTCGAGCTAAGATAAGAATCGTCCATCAGTGTTCGTTTTGCCATGCCTTGGCGATGCAAGCTCTCTTCATGCAGAAGTGGTATCGGATCGGTTTATGGCAGAGATTAGATAAAAAAATCATACGGTGGCTGCAAAATACTGGTGCATCGGCTTCGAGCCCGCCTCGAGATTTTTACATCTGGGAGAGTTGTCTTTTGGGACGCATAGGCAGGTTGCGGACTTGCGGGCATCTGGCTATGTTCACCGGGCGTGATAAAACAGAGAAAAAGACGCGTTAGCGGAGATGAAAAAAAATGAATCGAGAAGCTTTGATCAAGGAATTACTCGCGTGGTTGGAGGTCGATTCTGTCACTCCTGGCGAGCGCGCTTTTCTGGAACACCTGGAGGGCGTGCTCGAAGGCAGGGGTTACACGCTCGAGCGTCAGGATATCTCCGAGGATCGCTGGAACCTCATCGCCAGGCGCGGTGACCCCACCCTCTATTACTCGACGCATGTGGATACGGTGCCGCCGTTTTTGACCCCCAGGGTCGAGGAGAACATCGTCTATGGCCGCGGCGCCTGTGACACCAAGGGGGGCCTGCTCGCGATGATGGAGGCCGCCGATCGCCTGGATGGCGCGGATGTCGGGTTTTTGTTGGTCGTCGGCGAGGAGGTCGATCATGTGGGGGCGAAGCGCTCGCGAGGTCTCGACCTCGAGCCCGGGCGTATCATCCTGTGTGAGCCGACGGTCAATCGCGTCGTCGCCGCCCAGAAAGGGATGATCCGAATGAACCTCGAGGCCACAGGGGTCGCAGCGCACTCGGCGTATCCCGCGCGCGGTGATTCGGCGATCCACCGCCTGCTCGAGGCCGCCCACGAACTGATGCATGCCGAGTGGCCAGAGCACGAGCTCCTCGGACCGACCACGATCAACATCGGCCAGATCGAGGGTGGCGTGGCCGCCAACGTGTTCGCGCCGAGCGCGCTGGCGAACCTTTTGATCCGCACGGTGCGACCCACCGCCGATTATCTCCCCTTGCTCGAGGAGATCGGCGCGCGCCATCGCGTCGAGGTCAACGTCCTGGTCGAGAATGATCCGGTCTTCTTCGAGCCCCCCGAGGGGGTCGAGACGTGTACGGTGTCGTTTAATACGGACGCGACCTACCTCTCGCAGCTCGGTCCTGTGTGGTTGGTCGGCCCTGGGGACATCGAGGTCGCGCACACCGATCACGAACACATCGACATCGACGAGTTGATGGCGGGCATCGATCTCTACGAGAAGCTGGGAAGGATCGCGCTGGGGATCTGAGCCCTCTTCTTGTCAGCGCTTCTTCGATTTATCAGCGAGGTCAGCGTCGCGGTGCTCGACCATACAGGCGCGGTAGGCTTCGTAGTCGTAGGAGATCGGCTTCCCCTCCTCGCGCACGATCCCGAGCTCCATGCAGTTGCGGTGGCGTCTGCCGATGTGACGCTTGCAGCCGCGCTCGTCTTTTGTGGCGCGGTAGCACTCCCCATCGTAATCACTGGCCATCTTCTTGATCGCTTTTGGATCAAAGCCCTGCGTCCCGAGCAGGTCCCAGCTGTTCCACGCGGCGGTGCCGCCGAGGATGCCCAGGATCAGGAACACGACAAACACGCGCGAATCGATGCGCGAGGCGTGTTGTTTGTCTTCGGGGGGCGGTGCGTCTTCGCTCGGTGTCTTGGCTGCCATCGCGCGCTCTCTTGTGGCCGGGTCTGGGGGCTTTTACCTCTGGCCGTGATCGGCCAGCTTGGCATATCATCAATCCGATCGACTTCCAATCCATCATGGCTCGGTTTACAGGAGGCCCCGTATTGAAGGCACTCATGCATAAGATGATGCTCCCCGCGATCCTGTTGTCCTTTGTGTTCACTGCGACAGGGTGTGATGAAAAGAAGGAGCAGGTTCGCCAGGAGGTCGAGGATCGCGTGGCCAAGGCGCGCGAGGTCAAGCAGAAGGTCAAGGACGGCGCCAAGAAGGCCGTCAAGGATGGCGCGAAGAAGCTTTTGCACAGGGAAAAGGTCGGGATGCTCGCGCTGAGCGACGAGGAGTTCCAGCAGAAGATGCATGACGATCTCGTCGAGCTCCGGCGCTACGACGAGGGGCTCGAGCGCACGTTCGCTTACGCCAGGAGCAGGCCAGACCTCTTCCCGAAGGACAAGCTCGCCAAGCTCTCGACGACGCAACGCCGCGAGCTGCGCGAGCTCTGGGCCACGGTCCTCGATTACATGCGCGCGCTCGATGGGCTCAAGCAGTACTGGCGTGACTTTCACAAGGTCAACATCGTCAAGGACAAGGAGCGCCACGCGGCCTCCTTCCTGCTCGGTTACGCCGCGTTCATGACGCAATATCACTATGGCCTCGAGTTTATCGATATGGCCATGGGCAAGGGCCCGCTCGAGAAGTTGCTCGATGAATCCAACCCGATCCAGTCGCTCCCCAAGAAGGGGTTCAGCAGCCTCAAGCACAACATCATCAACCCCAAGGCGTTCTCGCGCTTTGTCGCCTCGCGAAACTACTACAAGATCCAACGCGACATCATCGGCACCGGCCAGTGCACCGAGCTGGCCGAGTGCAAGTGGGTGCTCGATCGTCTCGTCTCACACCACGAGGCGACCAAGGTTCGCCTTGCCAAGCGCCCCGGTCTGCGCACCGGATACCAGGCCTTCGATGTGGCGCGAGATATGACCTTCGATACGTGGTTCCCGGTGCAGAAGAACGTGGCCGAGTGGATGGGTGATACGCGCGTCTACCGCCTGCATAACCACCTCATCTCCAAGGAGCAGATCGACACGATGCGCGCGTTGATGGCGCCGGGTGATATCATCGTCGCGCGCCACAACTGGTACCTCTCGAACATCGGCCTCCCCGGCTTCTGGCCTCACGCCGAGCTCTACATCGGCTCCCCCGAGGAGCTCGCGGCGTACCTGGACGTGCCCGAGGTCACCGAGGCGCTCGAGAAGGAGATGAAGGGCAAGAGGTTTAGCGAGCACATCGCCGCGACCTTCCCCGAGATCTGGAAGAAGTATCAGGAGCAAGACCACGGTCATCCCTATCGCGTGCTCGAGGCGATCAGCGAGGGGGTCGTGCTCTCGACGCTCGAGCACGGCGCGGGCGCAGATTACGTTGGCGTCATCCGCCCGAAGCGCGACAAGGTCGACAAGGCGCGCGCGATCATCCGCGCCTTCGAATACTACGGCCGCCCCTATGACTTTAACTTCGACTTCCTGACCGACGAATCGCTCGTCTGCACCGAGCTCGTCTACAAGGCGTGGGAACCCTCCAAGAAGAAGAAGGGCGTCAACTTCGAGATGGTCGAGGTCATGGGCCGCAATACATTGCCCGCCAATGACCTCGTGCGGCAGTTCGCCGAACAGCTCGAGCTGCCCGAGGAGAAACGCGACCTCGAGTTCGTCTACTTCCTCGACGGTCACGAGCGCGCCAAGGGCGCCATTGTCTCGAATGAAGATGCCTTCAAGGTCTCGTATTTGCGGCCAAAGTGGGACATCATGCAGGACTGAATCCCCGCTTCACGAGACCGGTTGCTAATAAATCGTGTCATATTTGCATCGATCGAATATGAACGTTTCATTCCTCCTTGACATCGAAACCACATTTTCCCCATACTATTCTTACGCGGCTGAGATCCAGGAGGGTTCGGGGAGGACCAGAAGAGCCACCTTGCAGAAAGAAGCAAGGTGGCTCGCATCATGAATGGGCCCTTTCCCAACCCCCTCGAACCGATTGCGTTGACTTTCTTCTTCAAAGCATAGAAAGCCAACGAACCGGTTCTTTGTGCTTTCTTGTAGGTGGTTTTTTGCCCCTCTCGATATCAACCGAATAACCGCCCTCCCTGTACCCCTCTCTCGGGGGTGTGGTATTTGTGCCTCGCATTGGGCGCTTGCATCGATCACGGTGGGCGGAAATCGAACAGGGGTGTCCATGTTTATCTCCCTGCAACGATGGGATCTCGATCTGTTCCCTCGAGAAACTCTCGGCTCGATCCGGTTTGCCAGCGATGGCAGCTCCGTGATCTGGAACGAGCGCTTTCTCTTTATACCTGACAAAGCTCGCGGCGAGGAGCTCGATGCTGCTCCCCCGCCTCGCCGCATCCCCATCGGCTACAGCCAGCGCTCCACGAGCACCACGAGCTCGGCATCGGGGCGGTTTACGCTCGCGACAAAGACCTCCCTTCAACCCGATGGATACTACGATCATATCTACGTCACCGATGTGATGCTCCTGGACAGTGCGTCCGAAAACACCATCCGCGTGACCTCCTATGAAGAGCGCGACCGCTTCCTCGCGCATATGCTCACCGACCAGGGCGTCCTCGTTTACTCGCGCGGCGAGCAGCTTGTTCGTTTCGACGCACTCGCCGCAAAAGATCGCTTCACGACCCTGGCCAAAGGTTGGCGCGGGCTTTTGAAGATTCCTGGAGATGCAAATACACAGGTCAGCCTGGTTGGCATCGATCCTGACAGCGTGGTCGGGACGATCGAGCTCGCGCTGGATGGCAGCATCGCTCGAATCCAAAACACCACCGCTCCCTGGATGGGCTATGTCGAGGATGTCGATGGCTCCAGAGGGCGCGCGCTGCTCGCGATGCTGGACTCCACTGGCGCTGGCTTCGTCAGCATTCACAAGAGGATCGGCCTCGTGGATATCGAGAACAATCGGCATCTCCACAGTGATTTGTTCGACGCCAATATCCGCGCAGCGATCCTGTGTCCCGGCAAGGATGAGGTCGTGGTTTTGTGCCACGATCGCTCGCTCCACTGGCTGCGCGCCGATTGGTAAAGAAAAAGCCCGAGGTCACTGCTGGCAGTGACCTCGGGCTTTTTTAAGCGATTACTTCAGGGCCAGGTCAGACCGAAGTCCTTGCGCTTGAGCTTGACCTTTCGACCATCCGGGTGATGCCAGACGATCCCTTCGACGTGGTGTTCGGAGAGCCACTGACGCAACCCTTCGAAGTCCCTGGGGACTTCGCCAAAGGTCTCAGCGCCGTGCTTCCAGAGCTGGTGCTCTTCCAATCCATGGGGGTTGCCCTGGATGGCGGGTCCCACCAGCTCGTAGGTCCCATTCTCGAAGTCGCCTCTTTCGAACGCTTCGCGATGCCACTGATCCTCCGGGCCATCTGTGACCGGGAGCCAACCTGGCCAGTGCCCTGTGTGGACGTTGGGTTCAGGTTCACACGGCTCCCACCCTTCAGGGGCGGGTTTGAGATCGCTCGCGCTCCAGGGGCCTTTTTCGCCACGGCGCCGACGCCTCGATGCAGCTTTTGTGAGCTTGCGATCGTAGCGTTTGTAGAGCTGGCCGTTCTCGACCTTGCAGCTTGTTCCGTCATATTTGACGGTCGCTGCGCCCTCGCCAGCGAGGACCCACTCCGAGCCCTCGACGACCTCGTCATGGACGAGGCGCGTGCCTTCGTAATCGCGCTTAAACAGAGATGGCGTCTTCTTCATGATGATTCTCCTCATCAAGAGTGATTGTGACTCGAGTCCCGTCACGCTCACGCCATCTCCTGGAACCGATGCTCGCCGCGTCACCAGCGAGCGCGTCACCGCGCGCGGAGTCGCGCGGTGTCTGCGTGGCAATCTCTTGCCACACATCATCCTTGTTCTAAATGTCGCACACTCGCCTGATGATTCCCATCTTCTCCTGAAGAAGGGAATCACTCACGCCTTCAGGCTGTGGAGCAGGCGCTCGAAGCCTTCGTCCATCGAGACCTCGGGCTCGTAGCCCAGGTCTCTGCGCGCGGGCTCCATATCGTACCAGTGTGAGGTCGCCAACTGAGAGGCGATAAAACGCGTCATCGGAGGTTCGCCGCCCAGCCTGAACGTGCGCCACGTCTTCTCCATCGCCGCGCCAGCGCGGTAGGCAGCCTTGAGCGAGAGCGACTTCTTGATCGGCGCCACGCCGAGTTCTTTCAGCAGGTTGTTGATCCAGGGCCAGAGGTCGACCGGCTCGTCATTGCTGATAAAATACGCCTTGCCGCCAGGGTTTGGCTCGTCCGGGCTCCGATCGAGCGCCTCGAGCGCGTCGACGTGAGCGCGCGCGGCGTTGTCGATGTAGGTGATGTCGACCTTGTTGTCCCCGTCTCCCACGATCCTTAACTTCCCGGCGCGTGCGCGCTCGACAAGCCTCGGGATCAGGTGAGGATCGCCCGGCCCCCAGATCAGGTGGGGCCTCAGGCTGGTGGTGCGAAAATCACTGCCGTGAGCTTTCAGGACGCGGCGCTCGGCTTCAGCCTTTGTCTCGGGATAATAGGCCAGAAACTCATCGGGGTAGGGGACATCCTGGCCCGCGTTGCACGCGTCCTCTCCGTCGAAGGTCACGCTCGGAGAGCTCGTGAAGATAAAGCGCTCCACGCCGTTTTGCTTGCTCGCGTCGAGCAGGTGCTGCGTGGCCTCGACGTTGATGCGGATGAAGTCCTCTTTGGGTCCCCACATCCCAACGCGCGCTGCGGTGTGAATGATGGCGTCCATCCCCTGAGTCACGCGCTTTGCGACCTCGGGATCGCTCAAATCACCGCGCTCGGTCTTGGCGCCCATCTCGCGAAGCTCGGGGTAATCCGAGCGCGCCACGCTCGTGACCTCGTCGCCGCGCTCGAGCAGCTGCGCGACGATATGTTTCCCCAGAAAACCACCGCCCCCGGTGACAAGAACCTTCATGCCAAACCTCTCCTCTTCAGGCATCGAATGCGTGGGGTTATGGCATGAAAGTTTTCTTCAGTCGAGGTTGAGGCTCCAGCGGATGCCGAGCGTCGCGCGCACATCGAAAGCGTCGCGATTCTCGAAGGGAAAGTCTGCGCGGACCTCGAGCGGGATACTCAGCGGCGCATCGGAGATCGCGATCGGCGTCCACTCCATCTCGAGCAACGAGCGACAGCGCCACCCCCAATCCATCGGCGCATCGACGGCCTCGGTGTCGACCGTCAACGATGCTCCGCAGATCGCCTCGGTGTAGAAGCGGAACAGCCCATCCTTATGATCCCAGCCATAGAGCACCTTCCCGGCGGTGAGCGGTGATATCTCGTGCTGCCAGAGGTCGCCCGGTGTGGCGTGATACCAACTCGCCATGCCGACGGCGAACCTGTGTCGGTAGGTCTCGTCGCGGATGAAATCCATCAAAAACGAGAGGTCCACCACGTCGATGCGTTGGCTGTTTAGCGTGCCCCCGCCAAAGGTGAAGTCATAGCGCCCCAGGGTGTAATCGAGCGCGATATCGAAGTTTCCAGGCAACCTGAAGTCATTGGCGGCGGGCACCACGATAAACGTGCTCAGGTCGTGGCGCAGGTAGCGCGCCTCGAGCACGGTTCCCTGAACCCGAAACGGCTCGGCTCCGCCCGTGCGCGCCAGGCTCGTGTCCAACAACTTGTGGCGCATCATCCACCAGACCTCGTCCTCGGAGAAGTCGAGCGAGACGCTCAGGTCCGAGCGCAACCTGCCTCCAACCTGGGCTGGGTTGCGACCTTCACCGATCGGCGAGAACCCCGTGTTGCCCTCGATCGAGAGGCGGTCATAGAGGGGGAACGAGACGCGAAACCGGCGACCTTTCTCGTCGACCATATACTGACCTTCGCGCCTTCGTTTGCGGTCGAGCTTCGGTCGCTGGCTGGCGCGCGTTTTCGTCGCGCCAGCATCTTCCACGGCGACCTCTTCGATGGATGAAGAGGGCGCTGTGGTCGATTCCTGCGCGCGAGCCTCGGGCGAGGTCCAGAGGATCACCCCCGTCACCAGGACGCTGGCGAGGATCGCGAGGTTGTGACGTCGGCGATGCATCAGTAGCTCTGACTCGAGAATTGACGCTCGACCTCGACAGGATCGGTGGGCGGAGGCGCGAAGAAGTTAAACCGGATGCCCGCCATAAATCGGAAATCCCCTTGCTGGATGCCATCGCTGGGGATGTTCATAAAGCGCGCCTCGGGGCGCGCGTAGAGTGAGATCGGTTGGTCGCTGATCGCGAGCATCACCCACTCCGCGCTCGCCGAAGCGATCGCCATCTGCCACGCGCTCCCGATGTCGGGCTCGAAGGCGTAGCGCACGCGACCTTCGGTCGCCAACTGGAAGAGCCCGCGCGGGCTCTGGAGCCAGATCGCCTTGAAGCCAAGCTCGGGATAAAAGTACACCGATCCCGCGTCATCGTTACCGATGCGGCGCGTCCCGAAGCCGCTCGCGGTCGAGAGCATGAAGTAATCCTCGAGCCCGAAGCCTTGCAGGATCTCCCACTGCAATCGCCCGGCGACCATATCGAGCATCGTCTGGTCTGGCGCATTCGCGTAGCTCTGGTAGTCGAGCCTCCCGAGCGTGAGCCCCTTGCCGATGCGCATGTAAACATCAGTGCGAGAGGGTTCTCCGATGAGGTTCGTGATGTAGAACAGCGGCTCGTTGTTGACGCGTCCGTAGTTGTAGTCAAACAGCAGCGCGCGGGCGCGAATCGGCGAGAGCACGAACTCGCCCTCGATAAACGAGAAGCGATGGCGACGCTTCTTGCTGTGGCCGATATGCTCGTAGGAGCTCCTGGTCTCGATCGCCAGCGTCTGGCCGTAGCTGTCCGCCACCGAGCCCATGTAATAAACGCCCAAAAGCAACCTCGAGCGCAGGTCGAAGTGGGTCTGGAAGGCGCGCCCGCGCTCGTCGCGCTTGTAGCCGTGCGGGATCTCGAGCAGCGCGGGGATCAGCGTGTAGCCATGTGATTCGAGCAGCGCGAACTCTTCTTGCTGGATCAACCTGTAGCACCCGCTCAGTTGCTCCGGGACGCTGTCTGTGGGGACGATCTCGGGGTTGTTTTTATCTCCCCCCTCCGAGTTTGGCAGGGTGCGAAAGACCGCCTCTTCTGCGACCAGACATTCTTTCTTCTCGTGGTCGCATTGCATGCGGACCATGACGTTGCTGCCCGGGCGATAAGCACACACGATTGGCTCGTTGTAGTCGAGCTGTGGTGCGTTCGAGGGATCTTCTGGGAGGAAGTACTCGACATCGCCGGTGGCGTTTTCTGCGCGCTGCCTGGCCTGTTCTTTCTCGCGCAGCTGCGTGCTGACGCCAAAGGCGGCGTCAAAGCGCTGCTCCTCGAGCTCTTCGGGGGTCAGCGTGTTCTCCTCTTTCTCCGCCTCGCGCGCCTTGAGCTCCTCGATGGCGCGGCGCTTGAGCTCGGCCTTGATCTCCTCGCTCATCACCTCTTCGTCTTCGCCGCCCTCATCTGCTTCTCCCTCTTCGGCGCCATCTTGCTCCTCGGGATCTTTTGCAGGGGGGTCATCTTTTTCACCCTCTTCCCCCTCCTCTTCGGTGCCTTCGTCGCCTGTATCACCCTCCTCGTCGCCGCTTTCGGGCGGCTCCTCTTCTTCGGCAGGGGGAGGATCTTCTTCGGGTTGCTGGGCGAGCGCCGAGAGTGGCGTCATGCAAAGCAATGAAGCGATAAACAGGGGGAAGAAATATCGGTGCATATCGGTGCGCAAGAGACGCCTCCTGGCCTGGCTCGGCAGGGGTTCGGGCTCGTTCGTGAAACGCATGGCCCATGGCCACCTGAGAAGTTGTCGATGTCAGGACATGACTTGTGAGTCATTTATTCAACTAACAAGAATAGTGCCAGGACTCATCCACCATTTTATGCGGGTGAGCTCGGTTTTTGCGCTCGCGTGGTGCTTGGCGCTCGGGCATATCCTGTTTGTCGGTGTACATTTTTTGTCGGCTTCTAACCGCCTGAGCCCGCCCGGGAGCGGCGAGGAGGA
>Ga0208061_100020_pt1 | contig 52778 bp, 51 predicted proteins | sample DeeseametaMP0555_FD_184209 | JGI IMG/M metagenome (GOLD analysis project Ga0208061, IMG submission 184209) | Marine microbial communities from the Deep Atlantic Ocean - MP0555 (SPAdes) | ecosystem: Environmental > Aquatic > Marine > Oceanic | place: South Atlantic Ocean | collected 2011-01-23 | reverse complement strand
GCAAAACACCACCTTGAATCGAAGCGCGAGTTTCCCCCCTATCCGAGCGTAGCGAGCGATGGGGGGGCAAAAACGCGCCGTCTCACCCTGGCTATGGCGCCAAAACCATACTTCGAGAGTTTTGCTTCACCATGGCAGGCAAGTGAGCCAGCCTGCTGGCTCACTTGCCTCTTGAAACAGCGCCGTTTTGGGGGCAAAAACGCAAAACTCCATCTCTTCAACACCCTCTGTGCTGTCTCATCGCCACGATGACAAATTTCCCGGGCTATTGAAAGAGATCATGAGGTCGCTCAGAGGTTGTCCGACTGGCAATCGAAGGCGGCAGAGAACTCATCACCACAGTTTTCGCCAGTGTTCTGGATCAGAGGATCGTTGTCCCGGCGCGAGACGCAGACAAACGCGTCTGCTTCCAAACCGATGCGGCATTTGTCCCAAGCCACGAGCTGATCCATGCAGACCGCGGGCTCGTTGCGGTCTGCGATGCAGCCAGGGACCTACTCGCGTTCTTTTTTTGCTCAGGGCACGAGCGAGGATGGCTCACAAACCGAAGGCGCGTCGCGTGAAGTCATTGACGAAGACATCATCCGGGTCGAGCTCGCGCCGAAGCTCGAGGAAGTCTGCCATGCGTGGCAGGTTCTGTCGTAGCGTGGCGTGATCGAGCAGTGAGGTCTTGCCCCAGTGTGGACGAGGTCCGTGCTCGAGCGCCAGCGCGTGGAAGGCTTTGAAGAAGCGCTCGCGATCGGCGTTCTCACAGGTGTACGCGCCAAACTGACAGCTCGGGCGGCCGTAGGCGGGGCTCAACCACGAGTTGTCCGCGGCCATGAACCGAAGCTCCGTGATGAAGTTGACCCGTATCTTTCGCCGCTCGATCTCGTCTCGCAGCGCCACGAGCATGGGGCCAGCCTTGTCCACCGGGATGCCATACTCTGCTTCGCGATGGACTGGGGGCATCGCCAGCGAGAAGATCCGCTCGTACTCGGCGACGCGCTCTCCAGGCGTGAAGTAGACCGCCGAGACTAGGCGGTTCAGGAGCGGCACCAACGCGAGGTTTCGATTCCCCAGCTCGAGCAGCGCGGGAAACACCGAGCGGTTGACCAAACGATCTAGCGCCTCGACCCGGTCGAGCCCTGGCGTCACGGGTTTTTCCGAGCGCTCGAAGGCGAACGCCTGAACCTTCGAGGTGTGCGGCAGCCACCAGAACTTGATGTGTTCATGGCGCTCGATCAAGTCAGGGATCACCTCGGGCGCCTCGTCCACCTGGAAGGACCAGGTTCGCTCGCGCAGTCGGAAGTCGGTCTCACCGCGAACAGTGACCTCCGTGATCACGCCGAGCGCACCGAGCGAGACGCGCGCCGCGTCCATCAGGTCGGTGCCCTCCTTGATCTCGATCACCTCGCCGCGGCCGTTCACGAGACGCATCGCCACGATCTGAGTCGGTAGGTTGCCAAACCCGAGGCCCGTGCCGTGAGTACCCGTGGAGATCGCGCCCGCGACGCTCTGTTCGATCACTGAACCGAGGTTCGACATCCCCAACCCATGTTCGCGCATCCGAGCGATCAGCGCCTTTAACCTGATGCCCGCCTGCACAGTGACCTCGCATCGGTTCGCGTCGACGTCACGCACGGCGTCCATCCTGTCGAGGTTCATCATGTGCTCGTCACATGCCGCCGCGGCGCTCCACGAGTGTCCCGCGCCGACAACGCGCAGCCGCTCGCCAGCCTCGCGCACCTGGCAGACCACATCGATCACCTCCCCCTCATCGGCGGGTCGATGGCGGTGTTTTGGCCGCGCTTCGCACTCCCCGGACCAGTTGCGCCACGTCTCCATAGTCTCCTCCGTTGCTCGCGTGAGCACAGAGGATCGACTCGTGGCGCATTTGTTGTCAACGCGCACGTTGAAGGCGGGTCATGGCCGAGACGGTCGATATCACCAGACAGACGCCGATGCTGCGGATCTGTGAAAGCCCCGACCAGGTAAGCGAAATGGACAGGGAACCCATCGGTTTGCAATTGATGGTCGATTCCGTTCACGGAGTGGCTGTTTCAAAACCGAAAAAGCGGCGACTTGATAAAGCGCGTTCCAGGTGAAGAGCTGGCAAGCACCTCGTCTTCGGGGTGCCAAATGTGTCATCCAATGACACGCTCAGATGAACCACGCCAAGCCAATTGATGTTGGGGGGGCAAACCTCATATCACGTCACAATTGTGGTGATGTTACCACGCTTTCAGTAGCAACCCGATCGAGCATTGTTTTGAACTCGAGCCACGTCATAATATGATAGAGTTCAGCCCAAGGTAGACGCCACCTCGTCGGCACGAGGGTCATACGAGCCCCCACAGATCGACGAGGCGCCCTCCGATATGTCGGAGGAGGGCAACGATGCACTGGTGAGGATCGGGTGATGGTCATGTTTATCCAGGAGACACTCATGCCGCTGTTCGAGGTGGCGCTGCGAGATCCCTTCTTCGCTCGTATCTGGGGCGTCGCGGTCTTTTTGTTCCAGATGGGTGTGCTCTCGTTTCTGTGTATCGAGCTTATCAAGCGCGTCGAGAAACTCTTTGTCAAAGAGGATGGCACGAACTGGCGGATCGTGCACAGGGAGCGGCCCTTCTTCAAGCGTGAGTTCTTGACCGAGCTGTGCTTCCCCTTCATCAACATGGCGCTCAGAATCCCCTTCGGAGCACTCCAGCTCTTTATCTTCGCCTGGACCCTCGAGGCCCTCGGCGTCCCACATCAGCCTTACGCGGCGAGCCTCCAGGAGCTCCCGCTCTGGGTCCAGGTGTGTATTGGAGTCATCCTGCTCGATCTGATCCTCTATATCCGCCACCGCTTCGTCCACGAGTTTTTCTGGACGTATCATATCATCCACCACTCGGTGCGCGAGATTACATGGTTGAGTTATCTGCGCCTTCACCCCCTCGACTCATTTGTCATGGGCCTCATCAAGGCGGCCTGTCTGTACTTCGTCGGGTTTGGCGGGGAGGGGATCGCCATCGCTGCCGCTGTCCAGAACCATTTCAATCGCTTCAACCACTCGAACATCAACCTCGACTACGGCTGGCCGCTGCGCTACATCTTCGTCAGCCCAAACATGCACCGGTGGCACCACGCGGCGAATGATCCCGAGGCGTTCAACAAGAACTACGCCATCGTCTTTGCCTGGATCGATGTGCTCTTTGGCACCTTCTACGTCCCCAAAAACCGCCTCCCCGAGGAGTATGGTGTGCTGGATGAGGACGGCGAGCACGTCGTGGGTGAGGGTCTCTGGGAGCAGTTCGCGTATCCATTTCGCGTCATGCGCGATGACTGGCGCGCATTCCGAGAGAAGCGCGCGTCGCGAGCGCGTCACGAGCCCGCTGGCGAGTGAGCTCTCCTCGCGCGTCCGCTCCTTTAGCGGGAGCTGCCTCACTCCTGCACGAAGCCATCCCATTTTCGCATATAGTCGATAAACGCCTGGCCAAGGCCCTGCTCCGAAAGCTCCGCTGGCGTCAATGGAGGGCGGCGCGGCGCGTGCCCTGCCCTGGCGACGCGCTCGGGCCACCTGGCGTCCGCGATCGCTGAACGCCCGAGCGCCACCGCCGATGCTCCATGCTCGAGCTGTGCGAGCGCGTCTTCACGCGTCCAAACCTGACCGGCTGTAATGATCGGCACCTCTTTGGGGAGAGCCTCTCGGAATGCTCGCGCGGTATGAACACCTGGTCGCTTGCTCGAATCGCGTGAGGCATCCCAGAGCGAGAGGTGGATAAAATCAGCGCCATCTTCACACAACCACTTCGCGACCTGGATCGATTCGTCGAGATCGAGCCCCTTCAATGACCCGAAGGACTCCGGTGAGAGGCGGACACCGACGATAAACGAATCACTCACCACAGCGCGCGCTGCTCGCAACGTCTCTCGAACCAAGCGCGCGCGGTTGTCGAGCGCGCCGCCCCAACGATCATCGCGGCGATTGAGCGTCGTGCTCAAAAACTGACACAACAGGTATCCATGCGCGCCATGCAGCTCGACGCCATCGGCGCCAGCTTGCTCGGCGCGCCGAGCCGCGTTCGCGAACGCCTCGATCACCGCCACGATGTCCTCCTCGCTCCCCTGGCGCACGCGATCCTCGCCATCGGCGCCGCTCGCTGACCATGGAAGCGGGCGTTGCTCACCGCGCAACGCTCTCGCGCCACCATGAAAAATCTGAGGCAGCAAGAGCGCGCCGTGTCGATGGATCTCCTCTGAAAGCCGTCGCCAATCCGGCACGAGGTCATCGCTGAAGATGCCAAATTCATTCTCCCACCCCTGCCCATCGAGCGAGACGTGCGTCGCGCACGTCTCGATGACTCCGAACCCTCCCTCGGCGCGAGCTGCGAGAAAGCGAAGCTCATCATCGGAGAGGTGACCGTCCGCGTGACTCGACTTGTTCGTCATCGGGGCGAGCCAGATTCGGTTTGGCGCGGTGCGGCCATTTGGAAACACGAGCGGGTCGAGGAGCGCATCAGCCATCAGTATTCTCTTTCTTCTCGGGAATGGTCTCGTGGCGCACGGACAGACTCGCGCGCTGGAAAAACATCGTTACCACTCACGGCGAACAACGACCATAGACACCACATGTTCGCTCCCCACAAACGTCGAGGACGCGCTTCGAGAAACCCTGGCTTGACCTGGCTCCTGACCTTTCACCAGTCATACGCGACGCTCACTCCGGGCACACGCTCCTGAGTTCGCCCTCGGGAGCATGGATGGCGCGATAGGGTTGGACGCCCTGAATCCAGTTGCTCGTGAGGTCATGCATCGACAGCTCATCGACGCCATTCGTGAGCGAGATGTCGTAAAAGCTCGACACGTTCAAGTTGAGGTGGTGGTCGCAGTTTGGCGCGAAGAGGCCCGTTCGAGCGAGCGGCACATCCGGCTCTTCAGGCACAAACGTCCCCTCTTCCACTTGTAAAAACCACTCGAGCAGGATGTTCGAGTACGTCCGAGCGTTGGCGTACAACCCGGGCGCGCCATCCCGAAGGTCCTGCTTCACGAACGCTGGAGTCGTGATGTGGTGAGCCATCAGGTGAGAGTTGTCCGAACACCAACGCTCATCGCCAGCATGATAGGCCAGACATGACGCGTCCGTCGCGCCATCACGCCAGGAGACGATGATCTCGTGCTTGAAGTCGAGCGCCTCCAACGCGTCAGCTTCCGCGAGTTCGGGAGGGTGCGGGTCGACAGGATAAAACCCCGCGTCGACGATAATGCGATAGTCGACCGAAGGATTACCCCCGCGCAGCCTCTCGCCAATTCGATCTGCATTGGATCGCACACCACCAGCACCAGCGGAAGTGCCCGCCAGCAAGACCATCGCTGCGCCATCGATCGTCGGCATCGTCATCGTGCCATCATCAGACGTCGCGCCATCCTCGAGCGCGTCAAAGATCGCGTCCACGATGTACGCGCCGTGCACGTAGATTTCATATGAAGGCGTCAGGCCTTCATCATCGATCGCCAACGTGCGCTTCCTGCCTGACCAACTGTCGGAGCTGCAATAGTAGGCGACGACGTGATTCCAACCGGCAAAGTCATTGTCTGGTCGGTCGACGAACATCCCGGTCGCGCGGATGCCATCTGGCGCGAAACGCGACGTCATCTTGCCGATGTTGCTCCCACACCACCTCTGGCGGCACGCCGTGGCCGAGTTGCACCCTCCACCTGGCTCCAACCAGGCGACCCATCGATCCGCGTCGGCGCTGCCAGCGGGGGCGGGTCGGATATAGATGACCGCTGGCGAGCCATCATTGCAGACGGCATCAGGGTCATCGAGCGTGACCTTGAGAAGATCTGTCCCCGGCGAGACGGCGAGGTTTGGGGTGGGCTCCTCGCAAAGGTTCGCGTCCTGGATCAGGGGGGCGCGTCCCTCGACACCAGCGTCCAAATCAGCCATGCCAGCGTCAGGCATCGAATGATCCTGATCCTCGCTGGAGTCAGCACGCGAATCATCCGCGTCCATGCTCATATCTTCGAGCTCACCCGGCATCTGTTGCTCGGGTTCGTCGGCGCATGCCGTGGACAGCAACATGATGATCATCATGGCGAGGTGTATCGATCCGATTCGTGGCATCTGCTGGCTTCCGGTCATCGAGAGCGAAGTGGTCACTCGCCGCGCCACATAAAGATCACGCGGGGCAGGTGTGTTCGGTGGTCATGGCTCATACTACCCAACCAAACACTGATCGCGAAAGTAACGCGTCATGGAAATCTTGGTCCCCAGAGCGATGAGAAAGCTGTCGCGTGCACCTGGCCTGGACCGCGCTCCCGCTACATTCAACGCCATGAGTCCCAAAGAGGGAGTTGAAGCGTATCCAGAATAATTTTTAATATTATGCAAACTATATATATCGATCGCGCGGTTGCGTGATAAACGTCGCTGCCAGCTTTTGGCCATACTCCAACACCCAGGTGAGAACCATGAACACACTTCCAGAGGACGTCGTCGCGTACAAACAAACGCGAACCTTCGACACGAACACAACACCCGCCGGGTTGCTCGGAGAGCACTCGACGCGAGCGGGCGTCTGGGGTCGGCTGATCGTGCTCGAAGGGAGGCTACACTACACGATCTTTAAACCGATCGAAGAGGTTCACGTGCTCGAGGCAGGAGATGTCGGCATCATCGCCCCGGAGCAACCTCACAAGGTCGCGCTCGAGGAAGGCACGAGGTTCATGGTCGAGTTTTTGAAGTAATCCAGCGCCTCTGCTCGCAGCCTCGGTCTTCTGGTCGCAACGAGAGCTCGCCACCCCGTCACCTTGCTACGCGCATCAAGGTCGAAAGATCTTCGGCGCTTTCGATACCGAGCGAGTATACCCACCACCCAGTTTGCGACTGAGGCGAGCGTGAGCGAGGCGAAGTGGCGAACGTTTTGGACTGGCGAAATAGAAATTGAAATAACACTATCTTAAAACATATATTACCCATGCTCGCTCACGAGCTAAACCGTGGTGCCTGAAGATGCATCATGGTTTAGCCCTTTGCATCCGCCCCGGAGAACCTGACATGCCATATCGGGAAAGAGCCCTCGTCACGCTCACAGCGTGTGCAGCGCTCTGTTTTGCTGCCGAGAATGCAGCGCTCGCGTGCGGCGCATCTTACACTCGCGCCGAACTCATCTGGCCGCGTCGCGATGGTACCGCAGGCCCGGACACGGTCATCTGGTTGAGCGTCGGGCTTTACGGCCGGGATCGACTCGAGGACATCGCGTTCCACCTCGATGATGAGGACGACATGCCCGTCGAGTTCGACCTCACGCCCATCGCCACGGGGGGAAGCTACCCCAACTCTCATCTTGTCACGCTCACACCGAAGGCACCGCTCGAGCAGGGCCAGGGTTATAAGTTCTGGGCGTACAACGATGACGAGAGCGCGAATGTCTCTCCGGGGCGAGAGTTCCAGATCCAGGAGATGGGGAGCACGCCGACCTTGACCGAACCCTCGATCCGCGAGGTCGAGATCCAGGACCCCGCTGACCTCAGCTACCCGTGTGGGAGGATCTCCGACCATCGCATGGCGTATATCCTCCACATCGACGGCATCCCCGAGACACATCCTCTTCGCTACCGCCTCGATATGGAGCTGCCTGATGGCAAGGTGATCTCGAACCACGGGTTCCTGAGAACACCCCCTTACCAAACGGTCGCCATCGCTCATGTGCCTCCAGACGAGGCGCTGCCGGAATGCCTCACGCTTCACATCATGGATCCTTGGGGAAACAGCGTCACGCTCCCGAAACAGTGCGACCTCCCCGAGCTCCCGCCCGAGGAGAAAAAGGCGCTTATCCCGCGAATAAGCGATGGGGAATCCGGGTGCTCGACCTCTCCTGGCGAGCGACCTCCAACCCCCTCGCCCTGGTTCTGGTTGCTCGCCATGACCGTTGGCGTCGCTTCACGGCGAAAAACCAAACGTGTGTGAGGTTGCGAGAACAGAGAGCCTTCGGCGGGCGCTCGATGGTTCGTGTCGGGGGCGCCGAGAAGCTCTCGGAGTCGTGTCCCTGGCACACCGCCCCGGCGCCCCACTCCACGCCCCAAACCACACCACGCCACGCGAACAAGCATCAAAGCTCTGAACGCCAGAGAATGCAGAACTGAACAAAGTTACAGATGTGCAATGGTTGCACATCTGTAACTTTGTTCAGTTCTGCATTGGCGTCGATGACTCCGACAACACATTCACTATTCCAAAAATGAAATAACAGGTTGTCTTTAAGAGGATCGGGTGCCAAGCTTCGTGGAGTGAACACTGGAGGGAGAACACCAACGCTTTCAAGGATGAACATTGCTGTTCTTTGACGACACACGACGCGAACAGGTCGCCCTTCTCTTGCGAGAAGCCGCCGCCACACAAAATCTCACGCAGCTCGATATCGCCGACAAACTCGAGGTCAGCCAGGGCACGGTCTCCAAGATTCTGAATGGGTCCGTCAAGAAAGCCCGGCTCTACATCGACCTCGCAAACACCCTCGGCGTCGAACTCACCGACAAGGATGTCACCATGAGCACCGCCAGCCAGCCTGGACAACTCGCCAGCAAGCAACAAAAAGATAAGGACGCCCTCGTGATGGCCGTGACCATCGAGAAAGGGGGCTCGGGGAAGACGACCACCGCCGTCAACCTCGCGAGCATCTGGGCTGACCAGGGGCTCGACGTGCTGCTCGTGGATCTCGACCCGCAAGGGCACTCGACGCTCTACCTCGACCTGCCAAAGTCTGGCGAGAAGCTCGTCGACTCGCTCAAGAACCGAGCGCCGCTCGAGGTCCTCACGACCGAGTTTGGCGTGGATGTCGCCATCGGCGGACCCGCGCTCGACGAGCTCCCGATCCTGCTCGCCAACGCGCGCAACCCGCTCACGTGCCTCAAGAAGGTCATCAAGCCGCTGCGCTCGAGCTACGACATCATCCTCATCGACACCGCGCCCGCCATGGATCTTCGCGCGGCGAACGCCATGGTCGCTTCAGACTTCGTGGTCATCCCGGCGCAGGCAGAGGAGGGCGCGCTCGATGGACTCGGCGGCCTCTACGCCGCGCTCGAGGAGCTGCGCGAGGATTACCCCCACATCAAACTGCTCGCGACCATCCCGACGCTGGTGGACAAGCGATGCAGAGCGCACACCAAGAACCTCAACAGGCTCGGCAAGCACCCGCATCTGCGCGCCACCGAGCATCATATCCCCAGGCTCATCGAGCTCGCCGAGAGCTTCGCCGCGCACACGCCCGTCGTACACTTCAAGCGAGACGGGAAGGGCGCCAGGCAATACAGGCTCGTCGCCAGAGAGCTGCTCGAGCGCGCCGAGGAGCTCGCCTGAGCGAGCCACGCACCGCATCTAAATCCACCACAACCGCCAGATGCCACGGAGGGCAACCATGGGCAGGTTAAACAGGTTTGGCTCTTACACGCAGACCACCAGACAGCTCGTCAACCTCGACGACCTCAAGCTCGATGGTGGCACACAACCTCGCGAAGCGATGGACGAGGCGCTCATCGACGAGTACGCCGAGCGCATGAGCGTCGACGATCGGGGCTTTGTCATCGACCCGGAGGGCACCGACTGGCAAAAGCTCGTCGTCTTCGAGGACGATGACGAACAACTCTGGCTCGCCGACGGCTTCCACAGGACCATGGCCGCAAAACGCGCGGGCATCACCTCGTTTCAGGCAGATTTTCGAGAGGGGCCGCTGCGCGAGGCGATCACCTACAGCCTCGGCGTCAACGCCAACCACGGCAAGCGACGCACCAACGCGGATAAACGCCGCGCCGTCGAGCGCGCGCTCGGAGACCCCGAGTGGATCCAGTGGGCCGACGCCAGAATCGCCAGGTTGTGCAAGGTCTCCAGGCCCTTCGTCACCTCCGTGCGCGAGGAGCTCGAGCTCGGCGGCGAGATCGACTTTCAGGCCGAGGTCTACCGAGAAAACGGTCAGGCGCAGTATCGCGAACGCCCTGAAACGCTCGCGAGCGCTGCGACCAACAACAAGAAGGCATCGTCGAAGAAGAAAACCTCCTCGACATCCCCTTCCTCGAAGAACGCGCGCGTGAGTCACTGTGATTTCGACGCACTCTCCGAGCTCTCCTCGCTCGATCGACTGATCGCTTATCCTGTCAGCGAACAGGACTGGCGCGCGCTCGGCGAGCACCTCGACGGATTGCTCGCCGCTCACGGAACGCTGCTGTGCCACTTGCCGCAACAGGAGGCGATGCTGTTTCGCGGCCCCGCCATCCTGACCGAGAACGCCTCGCTCACGCCAAGGCTTGTCTACAACAGCACCTGTGATCGCTTCTTCGCCTGCTTCCACAAGAGCCCATCCGAATCACTCCCGGCGCGCGCCTCGAGCCAACAACTCCTCGCCAGCGCTGGCTCCATCGCCATCGTCGGCGAGTCACTCGACCAGTGGCCAATAGCCACCAAAGATTGAACTCGGAGAATCCATTGTATTCGAGGTAGCATTCGGTCTGACAAGATATCTTTACAACTGACTCAGGCAAAGATGAAGACACGCGAACGTCTCCCGATGCTGCTCAAGATCGCGATCCTCCAACTTCTCCTCGTCCCACTCTTCGCTTTCGTAGGTTTTGGATACGAGAAGAACTTTATCGATGGCGTCAGCGGTGATTTTATCGCCTACGCGGCCATGCCGCTGCTCCTCCTGATGCCAGCGCTGGCCTTTTTTGGAGTGGTGGTGGGCCTGATCTGGCTCGCGAGCGTGCATGTCCGCGGGGTCGCCCCCGAAAAAGATCAAACTCCAGCGATGATCGGCATCCACATCCTCATTCTCATCTCCAGCCCCGTAACGATCGCTTCGCTCGCCTACCTCTTCTTCACCTATCGCGCGCTGGGGTGACGCGACACCGCGCTCCGAAGAAAAGAATGCAGAGCTGAACAAAGTTACAGATGTGCAACCGTTGCACATCTGTAACTTTGTTCAGTTCTGCATTCTCTGGCGTTCAGAGTTTTGATGCTTGTTCGCGTGACGTGGTGTGGTTTGGGGCGTGGAGTGGGGCGCCGGGGCGGTGTGCCAGGGACACGGCTCCGAGAGCTTCTCGGCGCCCCCGACACGAACCATCGAGCGCCCGCCGAAGGCTTCGCCTACCGGGCCATCTTCGGGTGAGGTGCTCGAGCTGCTCCACAAAATCGCGAGGCAGACCATCTTGTGAACTCGTCTGGCTCGATCACTCCTCGAGAGCATGGCTCTATGGTTCCTGACGCGGGATCGAGGCGACATCACGCGCATCGGGGTACTCGGCCGGCGTCCACACGCGATTCGTGCTCCGCTCGTAGTAGAGATCCTCGGCGCCACGAACCCACGCCGTGATGTTGCTCTTCTGGCCAACGCGCGTGCGATAGATGCGGCCATAGCCATTGTACTGGCTCGAGCTCGAGATGTAGATGGCATTTCCCCAAGACATCGCCCCTTGCATCTTCGTCTGCCCGCTCACGTAGGCGCGCGTCGCGTGCGCGAGCCCATCTGCTTCGATGGCGAGCCAGTCCGAATCACTCGCGACAGGCCAGCTGACAAGACGCCCCCCCGTATCATCCTTGCGATATTCACCGCTCAGGAGCCTCGGAGGCGTCGTCGAGCGATCGAGTGACACAAAGGAGAAGCGCACCCTACAGGAGTCGCTGTGAAGCCTGTAGCGCGCCACCTGCGGCGCGATATAGCGATACCCGTGAGCGTCCATGCGCGCGGCGCCAAGACCGATCTTGTCGGTATCATCGGTATCGGTGACCTCGATGATCCTGGAAAGGTCGAAGACGCGAAATCCCTGCGTTGTATCCGCGACGTACAACAGGTCGCCCAACCAGACGATCCCTCCTGCGTGCAACGGCGCGCCGGAGCCTGTCACCACCGCCTCGAAGTCAGGGGTTGTGACAGACCCTGTCGGGACCGCCAACAAGACATGGCGATAACGCATATCAGAAGGGTCTTCGAGGTCGACGATCGAGATACGCGCGCCCTTGACGATGCCGTCAGCGTCATCGTGATCATACCAACTCACGATGATGCGCCTGCGGCCACCATCCTCGAAAGCATCCTCGCTCCCTGTGATTCCCTGCGGATACCAACTCTCGGTCGCCATATCACCGCTGTTCCAACGAAACCCCCAGTGATCGTGGTTCTTCAATCGATCAGCGGCATCCGCCGTGAGCCCGAGGCGCGCTTCCCGATTTAGCGAGAGCTGATCGATCGCTGCATAACCCTTTCCTGCTGCAGCCAGCGCGTCGATGACGCCGAGCGTCTCTTCCATGTCAGCCTCACCGGTACGAGCGAGCGCGAACGCGCACCCATCGCCGTTGGCGACGATATGATGCTCCTGCGCTCCAGGATCGAGACCATCACACGTCAGCGGCAACGCAGAGCAGCGAGGCGGCGGCTCGGGCGCCATATCGACAGGCATATCCTCGCTCACGGTCGAGACCATATCGACCTCGATGGCCTCTCCCATATCATCGTCGCCCAAATCGACGGCAGCGCTCATATCTCGTGGGCGATCAGCGCGCATATCATCGCCAGCGTCAGGTTCATTCGCCAGATCCGGGCCGCTATCGACAGGATCAGCGACAGACGTCGAAGGGATGGTCACGGTCGCGTCATCGATGCAACCGACGTATATGAGCGCGGCGAGCGTCATCAGCGATGTCGCGTGACGCATGAATGATGTCTTCGAGAGAGGAGTTCGCGTTGATTTCATTTGTGCTGCTCGACGATGGTTCCATCCGATAGCTTCAGGCGCATCACCTTGAACTCGACCCGTCGGTTACGGGCATCACACTCGGCAGCCGAAAGATCTTTGGCGGCAGCCTTCACAGGATCACAAAGCGGCTCGCTGTCTCCGTGGTGGTCTAACGTCAAGCGCCCGGCCTCCACCCCTCGCTCGAGCAGTTCTTTTCGAACGGATTCGGCGCGCTTTCTCGAGATCTCCATACGCTTTGGCGCGGCATCACTGGTATCCGCGTGCCCCTCGATACGCACCTCGAGGATCTGAGGGTTTACGAGCAGGACCCTGGCCAATTCGTCGAGGAACGCATCTGATGCGGCAGGGACATCGGCCTCACCGACCTCGAAGAATACCTTCTGGTCGATCCTGATCTCCGAATGCTCGCGCCAACCATCCGGATATCGCTTTCTGTCCGGGCAACCATCCTCGTCCTCACGTCCGTTGTAGATCTCGGCCTCGAGCGGACACTGATCGTCGACATCCAGGATGGCGTCGCCATCATTGTCCGGGTCAGGGCAACCGTCATCGTCCTCGAAGCCATCGACATCCTCGACTTCCTCGATGCAGGCATCGGTACGATCCGGGATGAGATCTCCATCCGAATCCGCGGCTGCCGCGACCTCCTGCTCGGGGGCACTGGCCGGAGTGTTTTGTTTTGGAGCTGCGCATCCAAAGCCAGCGCCAAAAACGAGCACGACAACGGCAAACAGATGCGCTGACTTCATGACAAGAGCACGGGCCTGGCAGCGATACCGTGTTCGCTTACTCGACGACCCGATTTCGAGCAGATTCGGTGCGAACTACAAAGATTTGTAGTTCGCACGGGGTGACAAAAAACGATGCCATGTCGCCTCCAACCCGGCATATCTGGCGTGGCTCGCGAACATCGAGCATGGGTCTCCAACGTCGTATTTTCGAACTTGTCTCGCATTCTCTGACGCTCGCGCTGCTCACCAAACCATCCCATCTGCCCACAACCACACCCCGAGTGTAACTCGCCGCGGAGCGGGATTGTCCAGCGCCACGACCGAGATCGTGAGAAAAAAGCTCGGTCCTGCACAAAACGTAACGGCAAAGCTGATCGGTGCACGAAACGTAATGGCTAGCCTGATCGGTGAACGGCGACGAGTATGCTCCTGCACAAAACGTAACGGCAAAGCTGATCGGGCGCGGAACCTTCAGAGATCACTTCCTGAAGAGATGGGGTCGTGGTCTCCCTGTTTTTTCGACGCGCGAGCTTTTTGCCCGAGAGGCAAAAAAGCTCGCGCGTATTTCTCTATAGAGAATTCTCTATAAAGAATTCTCTATAGATCCTTCTCTGTGAAAAAATGGGCCCTCCAAAAATACATCATAAGACATTGAAGTATAACAGGAATACGTTACCTTGAAAATTTGGCTCGCTGCACAAAACGTAATGGATAAGCTGATCGGCTGCACAAAACGTAACGGCAAAGCTGATCGGCTGCACAAAACGTAACGGCAAAGCTGATCGGCTGCACAAAACGTAACGGCAAAGCTGATCGAAGCTGCACAAAACGTAACGGGTAAGCTGATCGGCTGCACAAAGTGTAATGGCTAGCCTGATCGAAGCTGCACGAAACGTAATGGATAAGCTGATCGGGAGGGTGAAATTTGTGGTCGTTCGAGGACCATTCTGCACAAAATGTAACGGCAAAGCTGATCGAGTCTGCACAAAACGTAATGGATAAGCTGATCGAAGCTGCACAAAACGTAATGGCAAAGCTGATCGGGAGAGCGTCGAGCGGAGAGAAGTGCGAAGCTTTGCACAAAACGTAATGGATAAGCTGATCGGGAGTCCGAAGCGGGGACGATCCTGGAGCGGGATCGTATCGGGCGTGCTTGGCGCGGACAGAGGAGGGCGCGTCGAAGAGCGAGAGGACGTGTCTCTCGTGCTGTGTGAAGCCAGGGTTCAGGCGCCGTCAGTTCCAGGTGGCATCGAGCGCGTTCTCGAGCGAGCCCTGGAGGAGGGCGTCGTTATCTGTGGGGAAGTCACCCAGAGAATCAGCGGACTCCTTGAGGGATTTGAGCTGTTCGCGTGACAGGCCAAGCTCGACGCGAGCATCGAGCAGCTCCTGCCAGTTGGTGTTGGACTCCGGCATGAGCTCCTTGCACGCCCAGTGTGTGATCAGGCCATGGCTCTTCATCAAGTCGAAGGTCTCGGTGAGGACCTCCCTGAGGCGGTAGGGGCGGTTGTGGCGCCCCTCGAGACCTGCCCACTTGTAGAGCGTTCCGATCTTTGGCTTGAAGACGCCTTCCTCATTGACGCGATCCTCCATGACGCTGGTGTAGGAGCCCATGTAGGCGCGGTTGACGATCGTCCAGTAGAGGTTAAAGGGAACCGAGGAGGACGCGTCGAGCTCGAAGGCGCGCTCGTCGAGTCTCATGAACGAGGGCGTGCCTCCTTGATGCGCGGGGATGACCATGTCCCAGAGTTCTTTCGCGATCGACCAGGAGTGGAAGACGTTGCGCTCGGTGATGCCTTCTCGATCCTTTGCCTCGATCGAGATCTCGCTGGCGCGTCGCTCGATGATCGGGCCGCTCCACTTCATGCGTCCGTTGGGGCCCTTGACCTGTCTGTGGAGGATGACGGTTTCGAGCAGTCGACGAATGTCCTGAATTCTGCTGCGATGGCGTGGGTTACCGGGATCAAAGCCGACGACCTGGCAGAGCCTTCGCCCGGACTCGGTGTCCCAGAAGGTGCCTGGCCAACCGAAGCCAAGGCGCCGATCTTTCTGCGCAGCCGTGAACATTCCGGCGCAGACTCTCGGCAAGTGCTCGAGCGTGCGCGCGTCGACCTCGAGCTCTTCGATGCCTCTGAGCAGCGTCGCCAGCGTATTCTTGTCGCGATCGTGCGCGGCCGAGAGCTTGAGTTCGATAAAGGAGTTCTTCCTGCGAGTGTTCTTGCCATGGTTGACGAGATCCCGTTGGAAGAAGAAGAGGCTCGTTTGGTGAGGCTCTTCGCCAGGCTTGAGCATGACGCGAAAGTCTTCGTTTTCGGGAGAATAGAGCGCCTCGGTGTTCGCGTCGACGACGAGCTTCTCGGCTTCCTTGGCGCGGCTGATGAAGAACGTCTCCATCCCGCGCGCCTCCCTTGGCAGCGAGTAGAGCGGCTGCATGGGGACGAGGATCCCGCGCGCCTCGAGCTCACTGATGAGGCTGATGGCGAGCTTGGAGTAGAGGCTGCTCTGGAGGGCGGCGAGCCTGCGGCGCTCGGAGCGCGAGGCGGTGTAGACGGTGATGATGGCGGAGAGTTCGGTGAGGAGGGTGGGTTGCTTGGTGATGAGCGACTGCATGATGGCGGTGCGCGTGCGCCGCAGGTACTCCTCGCGTTCGATCTGGATGAAACCTTCGGCGGCGAGTTTTCTCGGGTCGCCGTCGAGATCGAGGCGCGCGAGGTCGTTGCTCTCGATATTTCCGGGGCGCCACCATGGGCGCTCGTCTCCGAGCTGGTAGGGCGCCTTCTTGCCGAGCTGATGTGCGAGCCCGGTGAAGAACTCGGGGTGTTCGATGGCGAGCTTGCAGGCGTGCTCTCTGCGATCGACGGCGCTGTTATTGGCGACGGCGAGGACGTGAAGGACCTTGGCGCGAAGCTTGATGGCTTGTGCCTCGACATCATCGGGGAGCGTCCCCGAGTTTTGGATAGGCGCGGCGAGATAGCTCCAGGCGATCCTGGCCAGGGGGTCATCGGGTTCGGTCAGGTGCGCCAGTTGTGTGGCGTCGATCTCCTCGACTTGGGCGAGGTAGTTGCGGGTCATCTTGGTCAGGCGCGTGAGCGAGTATGTGCGTGGAAGAGGCAGCTGCTCCCGCGCCATCTGCACAAACAACGTATCGTGTTCTCTGATTTGCCCTGTCTCGCGCTGACTCATTGCATCCTCCATGGATTCGCGTGCTCGTATGCGGTGGTTTTGTCAGCCGGGAGCACGCGTCGGCGGTCAATGCCGAATGAGGTCGCATTATGAACCTCGGGCGCGCCTTCGAGCAAGGGCTAGATCGAGATTCGATGCGCTCGAACAAGTGTGATCTCTCTGAAATCACGACAAAAACGAGACGCTGGGGGTGACGCCGTTGTTGTTCGAGAGAAGGGAGGAGGCTTGGCCTTTCAGCGTTCTATCATGCTGAAAGGACTGATCATGTAGTGAGGATCTCTCGGTATGAGGAAGCTCTGAAGATGCACCTTGTTAAAAAATATTTACATAATAATAAAAGGACGCCATTCAAGAGGATTTCTCACGTTTGATGCTACGTGTTGTTTGTTCTCGCGATGAAATCACGCTGGGAGCATCGCTCGATCGACGCCGTCGACCAGTATAGCAACAGGAGGAGAGAGGTCGTGATCTGTAGTCGGGCTAACTATCGCATGCCGCGTGCGCCGCTCATTTTGTTTCGTTGATCCGGGACATGCAGCTCTTGCTGCAACATGCCGCAAGCATGTGCCCGTGTGCAGTTCATTGCATGGGCGCTCGCGAGCTCACCAGAAACCGAGCGAGCGCTCGAAGCGCTCGCTCGGTTTCTGATTTCAATAAACAGCGCTCTATTTTCTCTATCATCCCGGCCACTTGGACGGAGGCTCGGGAAAACGCTCGGTGTTGGCACAAGAGATGCTAAGGCAGAAAGTATAATTCAGAGTGTTTCTGACTAGGTTTTGTTTCCCTCTCTGCCAAAGGAAAATATCATGAAGAAGATGCCATTGATCGCCGCCACGGCCCTCAGCTTTCTCGCGCCGATGCTCGCCCCCGAGCCAGCCTCCGCGATGACCCAGGAAGACTACCAGACCGCGATCAACTACTGCTTTCAAAACCGGGAGACGTTCTCTCAGATGGTGGGCTGCGTGATCGAGGTCGCAAACCTCGCCATCGACGAGTGCGAGTACTACAACACGCCGGAGCATTGCGACTGGGGACCTGGCAACTACTCCTCGATGCCAGGCCAGACGCCGACCAACACGAAGCAGGTCGGCGCCTACGCGCTCGCTTGTATTCAGAACAACACGCCAGGAGATGCGGACCTGTGTATCGAAGGGTTCCTCGACGAGATGGAAGGGGATTGCGCGGCGGCGAGCTACAGCTGTGAGAGCTCGGCGTGCTGGTACCTCCCCGAGTGCATGTGATGCGAAGCGCTCGAGACATTTTCATTTTAGAGCGTAGCTCTCGATAAAATAACCGGAACGATGCCAGGATGTTTCTGGAAAACACCCTGGCATCGTTCCGGGAAGCTGCTTCAGGTGTGCGTCTTTGATGAGAAGTCACGCTCGGAGGAGATGGATTCTGGATAGTAGGCATATTAAAATTAACATAATCCTACTTACCAGACATAAAAAGCATTCATCGTAAGAAGTCTCGAAGCCGTCCAGATATCAGGAATGCGAGTCGCGTTCTAAAAAAACCAAATCAATATGGTTTGTCATTCATAATAAATGCAAGACATATAAAAAATGACCGCGCGGAGCATAAAACAGTTTTACCCTGATCCCACGAGGTGGCCCAGCAAGGCTCCATTTGAAAAAGTCTTATTTAGATATATTAAGCGCTGTTTGATGGGCAGCGTCATAGAGGGTGTTGAAGAGATGGAGTTTTGCGTTGGAGTCCCCCCCAAAACGGCGCTGTTTCAAGAGGCAAGTGAGCCAGCCTGCTGGCTCACTTGCCTGCCATGGTGAAGCAAAATTCTCGAAGCATGGTCTTGGCGCCATAGCCAGGGTGAGACGGCGCGTTTTTGTCCCCCCCATCGCTCGCTGCGCTCGGATAAGGGGGAAACTCGCGCTTCGATTCAAGGTGGTGTTTTGCGTCTTGGAGCTTCGAGTGTAGCGATGAGTTATGCCATGGCGCCCTTTTGCAAAACTCATCGCCAAAATCCAAGCGCGAGTTTCCCCACTGGCGCAGCCGGGGGGACAAAACACGCCGTTTCACCTGCGCTAACGCATCGTGGTTCGAAGGGGGCTCACGGCTTCACCATGGCAGGCGTGTTTCGGGGGGGCCGGAGTTCGAATATCTTCAACTCCCTCATAGAGGATGTAGCTCCATCATCATCCGGGTCGTCGCGCAGCGCGCCATCGATGAAAAAACGCCCGCTCGAGGTTGACCTCGAGCGGGCGTTGTCATGGACCCTGAATGTGATGTCGTGGGGTTTAGCGCACTTCTCTAGTCGCGATATTGTGAAGGAAGGATCGAGCCGTTGAAGCTGACGCCTGCGCCAAAGGTCCAGCCGGGCGCGACGAACGCGCCCCCGGGGACGTAGCTCACGTTTGCCTCGAGCGCGAGGTTTGCCGGGAGCCTCACGATCGCGCCCCCGCCGAGCGCCACGAAGCTCTTTGTCGGCCTCGGGTTATCCGACGAGAAGCGGTGCTGGCCCGATGCGCGCGCGGTGAGCGCGACGCGATCTGGCCAGACGAAAATCCCTGCATCCGTCGCCCAGATCCAGCCGTTGCCAAAGCCGCGCAGTCGAAACTGCGGACCGGCCTCGACGGAGACCCACGCGGGGATAGGATAGAGCGAGCAGCCCGCCTGGAGCGTCGGCGTGATGTCGATGCTCCCGTCACCGAGCGCTGGCGCGAAGCGTACCGCGAGCCCTTGAGGATCATCCTCGGCTGGCTCGAGCCCCTGCGCTCCAGGCGTGGAGCCATCGCTCACCACGCCCGAATAGAGCGGGACGCGCCCGGTGAGTTTACCACTCACCGGACATGCGCCCCGACGCCAGATTGCCGCCTGGAGACCGAGATCGAGGTCACCGAGGCCGTTGTTCCTGACGCGCACGCGCTCGGAGAGCTCGTTCACGCTGAACAGCAACGGCAGGTTGAACGTGAGCGCGAGCCGCTTCCCGAGACCCGCCTCCCCATACAACGTGTAGCTGCGGTTGGAGTAGGTAAAGCCCGGGTCGACCTGATCTCCATCCACGTCATAGGCCGTATCGGAGCTAAAGGTCGAGGCGGCGGCCTTGACATAAATATCGCCCGCCTCTTTGACCCAGGGACCCGCCATCGCGGTCGATGGCAGGCCCACCGAGAGCAGAGCGATCATGGAAGTGATGATGCGCTTCATGGGCGACCTCACTCGGACTCTTCGCTCGTGGGGTTCTCGACCTTGGTGATCGGGTAGTCGTTCGAATCGACGCCTTGCGCCCACTCGACCCAGGAGCCATCGTAGTTCTTGGCGCCTTCATGTCCGAGCCAGCGGAAGACCGCGTAAACCGTGGCCGAGCGTGTGCCCGTCTGGCAGTAAGGCACGATCAGCGCGTCCTCTTTCCAGAGGCCGTTTGCCTTGAACTCGGCGAGCAGCTCGTCCTTTGGACGAAGCTGGTCGTTCTCGTCGAAGACATCTTCCCAGTAGTAGTAGACAGCGCCGGGGATGTGGCCTTGGTGGGGATCGCCGCGATCCTCGACACCCTCGAACTCGCCAAGGCGTCGCGTGTCGATCAAGATGACGTTATCCGCCTCTCCCTTCGCCGCCGCGAGCACCTCGGATGCCGAGGCGTTGATGCTCGGACGCAGCGCGACGACGAAGTCACCCTCCGCGGTCACAGCCTCCGTCGAAGGCTCCTCGCCGAGCTGCTCGAGCAACGTCTCGTAAGGATCGAGGAAGAGGTGAACCTGCCCGTGACCGAGATACTCGAGGGACCAGAAGAGACGCGCGGTCTTCGAAGAGCGCCCTCCCCCATAGATGATGACGTCGGTGTCGTTTTTAAGGCCGATCGAGCGCGCGGACTCCTGAAGCCTGACGACATCCGCATCGATCATGCCTTGCGAGTCCTTGAACAGGACCTTCTCATCAGCGTTGATCGCACCCTCGAGGTGTCCCTCCGCGTAGGCTTCGGCCGAGCGCGCGTCGAGCACCAACGCGCCCGCGTCACGCATCTCTGCGAACTTCTGCGCGTCGACGAACACCACGGAGTTCAACGGCGCCGCCTGGCGCTCGCGCTCCTCTTCAGAGCGGGTGTCATCGATCTCGACGCTCGGGCCTCCACAGGCGCTCATCGCGAGCGTGATGGTGGTGAGCAACAACAACAGTGCGTGGGTGGTAAAACGTGTCATGGTCTCTCGTGCTCCTTCTCCAAGGATAGCTGCCCCGAAAGATGGGGTCGTGTCGGCGCCCTCGCGCCAGCGTGTGCTTTTTCATGTGTGGTGTCGTGACCCCCCGAGACAATTCGACCACATCGGAGAGGACTCTAGGGATCTAATCCATACTTTTCAAGTAGGGATTGGATGTTTTTAGCCCGAAACAGGATCTCGTGTACTGTTCGAGAGGGCTTGGGGACGCTCGGTCCGAGCGTTTTCGGTGCGCGTGATGCACGTTAGCGCTCAGGGCAAGAGCCCCTGAGCGCCCTGCCCCATACCGCTTCTTCCCTTCTTTCACCAGCGTCCTTCGAGGTGGATGGATGAAAAGGAACGCGAACTCGCCCGCGCCGGACGACTCGTGTTAGGTTGCCTGGGCCGCTTCGATGGTCGTCATCGAGCCCACTACGAGATGCAACGAGATAATGTGGCGACCTGTTCGACCACACAGGATACAATCATGCCAACACCGATCAGATGTCTTACGGCGCTCCTCTTCACGCTTGTTGTTTCGGGCTGTGGACCGGCCAACGAGGATTCGAACGGAGCGACCACAAACAACCAAACCCAAACCTCCACCCGGATCTCGGTGGAGGGGTATGACCGCGTCCGTGACGCGCGATTTTCTCCTGATGGCATGCGCCTCGTGCTCGTCGCCGAGCGTGGGCAGGATGAGGGCGCTATCCTGACGACAGACCTCGAGGGCGGGGATGTACAGGTGCTCTCCGAGCAGGGCATTTCGTACCTGTCCAGCGCTGCGTGGTCCGCCGACGGGGAGCAGGTCTATTTTTCTGCTGACGGCGGCATCTACAGCATATCGGCGGACGGCGGTGAGCCGGAGCTCGTGGTCGATGCGTTCGCGGTGTTGAGCCTCGACGTCGCTCGTGATGGAAGTCGCATCGCATGGAGTGAGAATGGCCCGAACACCGTTAATGTCGCCTCCCTCGATTCTATCCCGGTTTCTCGCGATGGGATCACCTACGGACCCAGCGGCTTTAACCCGAGGTTCTCACCAGACAGCACGCGCCTCATTTACACACGCTCGCAAGGCGATGGCGCGGTCTACGAGCTTGTCGCCGCGGACCTCTCTGGTGAGCCTGAAGCCGTGGGCGGGCAGGCAGATTACCTCTCCAATGCGGCCTGGATCGATGATGATACGGTCTTGATGTTCGATGACGACAGGATCGTCGAGCGCGTGCTCTCCACCGACGAGGTCAGAGAACTCACGGACGCATTCGCGGGCACGGATCTGGATGTCTCCTATGATGGCTCGCGTTTCATCCACGGCGCGAACGGGCAATCGTCGCTCGAGCTCGAGCAGCGGTGATCCTCACTCGACCTCACGATTCCGTCGCCGGACCTCACGAACCATCAGGGATGCAGAGACCCGAATGAAGTTGGACACCGAAAAACTCGAAGAGCTGAAAGCCGAAGGCTTGAACAGCAAGGAGATTCACCAACGGGTGAAGAACTGGTTAAACAGCGTCACACCCGCAGAAGCCCCTGCTCTCCTCGTGTCGCTCGCAAAAGAAGAGTCGCTCTCTGATGACGTGAGAACCAGCGTCATTTCGATGATGGGTTACCGCGATCGCTCTCACCAGACGATCCAGTTTTTAAGACAACTGACTCACGACAAGTCACGCTCTCAGGAGTTTCGCAGCCAAGCGCTGAGTTCATTCGTGGTAAGCAACACAGACCTGCGTCACGTGGATCTGATGGCCTTGCTCGCCGATACCTCGGAAGAGGTTTGGATGCGCGCCGAAGCGGCCGCGGCGCTTGGAGGAAGTGGTTGCGAGGTGGAGCGCGCGGAAGGACTTATAAAGAGCATCCTGGCTCGAGATGATTTGCACGAGGAGCTCGCGTTCTGGTGCATCTACGCTTGCACATGCTTTGAAGAGTCTGAAGACAAAGACGCGCTCGTTCTCCTCATCAGTCGATACCTGGAGGATCACAGAGTCGTGCTTCCCCCCATCGCTCGCTCACTCATGTCCTGCCCTGCGACCGTCTCCATGGAAGCGAGTTGGGTCATCGATTCCCTCGATGGCATCATCAGAGACCCCGAGTGGGAGAAGTCTCCATGACCTCCTGATCGCTGGTGGTTCGCAACTCGCGCTGCCAGGCAAGCTCGCTGAACCAGACTCGCCCATGCTTTCAACGCCGTGCCACACTAAGAAAAATGCCTTTGTTATCAGCATGTTGCATGGCATGGGCTCGCAGGTTAGCTCGAAAGGGTCAGGTCGCCTAAATCGCATTAGCGGGCTCGAGCCAAGAGAAGTAGACTACTTTGGTGTGAATTCTGTCTCGATGAGAAGGAGTATCCATGAAGAGTGAGACAGTCAAAAAACTCGAATCGCAACTCGTCATTCCAGTGGAAGAAGGTCAATCGGATGTTTTCGCTGAAGATGGCACAGACCTGACGCAAATCCGTTTTATGCTCGCCATGACTCCCACAGAGCGCGTCAAATACGCCCAGTCTCTTGCCCAAAGCATCATCAGGTTGCGACGTGGCGTTAAATAACCCTGCAGATTTCTTCACCATTTTGCGTGTGCTCCGTGAGCATGAAGTCGAGTTCATCCTTGTAGGAGGATTGTGTGCTGTGGCTAGGGGGGCACCCATCGTCACCATGGACGTCGATATCGTTCACCAACGCACGCCCGACAATATTACACGCTTGGTCGATGCGTTGAATGAACTGGACGCTGTGTATCGTCATCACCCTGCTCATATCACACCCCAAGCTATTCACTTCGAGGGAGTTGGGCATTCGCTCTGGAGCACGAAGGCTGGCCATCTTGACGTCCTTGGAACCATCGATGAAGGCCGGGGTTACGACGAACTCATCCACTTCTCCAGCCGTTGTGTGCTCGATGAGCACGAATACCACATGCTCACGCTCGAGGAACTTGTGGGTATCAAACAACGCGCTGGCCGAAACAAAGACCTTGCTGTTCTCCCCGTACTTCTCAACACGCTCAAGCTCGCTCAAGAAGAAGAGTGAGCCCATTCCACAACTCGCGCTGCCAGGCAAGCTCGCTGAACCATGTAGGCGTGAGATGATGTAAGATGGAGGAACCAGGCCCGCAAAAAAGCCTGGCGAGGAGCTCGAACTGAACCAGGGTCGACAAAGACCGAGAGTCTGCAGGAGCCATCGCCAGGCGCGGGCTTGGGCGCGCCTGGAGTCCGAAGGGTTGCCTATCCTCGAAAGGATGTCTACATGGCTGGACCACGGCGCGCTTGGCCACTCACAAGACTAGCGCCTACGGTTCCACATGTCACCCCGACCTCAGTTTGCCGGCATCGACGTCTCCAAGGACTCCCTCCACGTCCACATCGCACAGCACCTCATGGACAACGACGGGCCCTTTCGCGTCTTCTCTTTCGATCACAAGGGCTTATCCCTCTTGAAAGCGTGGCTTCTGGAGCACCATGTCCAGCACACCGTCTTCGAGGCCAGCGGCGGCTACGAGAACACACTCCGCGACTTCCTCCTCGAGCACCACCTCCCCTGCACTCGCCTCCAGCCCGAGCGCGCTCGCGCTTTCGCGGTTGGCATCGGCGCCATCGAGAAGACCGACAAGCTCGACGCCAGGGTGCTCGCGCGCATGGCCTGCGTTCGCACCCAGCACAAGGAGGTCTTGCGCTCGGAGACTCAGCGCGAGCTGGTGACCTTGATGGACTTTCGCCTCCAACTTCGCGAGGACCTCACGCGCCTCAAAACGCAACGCCAAAAACAAACCAATGCCTGGATCAAGGAGACGCAGGACGAGCGCATTCGAGACCTCGAAGCCAGGCGAGATGCGCTCGACAAGCGCATCCAGACGCTGGTGGATGGAGACCAGGAGATGAGCGCGCTGTGCGAGCTGATGTGCCAGCTCAAGGGCGTCTCGTATGTGACCGCATGGAGTCTGCTGGCGTATCTGCCCGAGCTTGGAGAGCTGAACAAGCGAGAGCTCGCCAAGCTCGTGGGGGTGGCGCCGATGGCCAAAGAGAGCGGTGACTTTACAGGAAAGCGGAGATGCTCTCGAGGGAGAGGGAAGGTCAAGGCGTGCTTGTGGATGGCCTCGCTGAGCGTGGCGACGCATGAAGAGCCATTCAAGCAGTTCTATCAGCGGCTCAAAGAGAAGGGGAAGCCGCCCGCGGTGGCCCGCGTGGCGGTGTGTCGCAAGCTGCTGACGGCGCTCAACGCCATCGCTCGCGATGGGGAGGCCTATAAACCCGAGCTGCTCATGCCCAGGTCTGGGTCGCTCGAAAAGGTCTCCTGAACAGCCCCTCTATCGACTTTCTGGGGCTGGACTGGAGTCCTTTTCCCTCAGCGCACTCGTTCTTTTATACAGGGTTGCAGACTCGCCTACATGTTAGCGTTTTGCTATGCTCTCCTAGATGCCTTCGATGTCACGATGCAGTTGGTGCATGGGCTCGCAGGTTAGCTCAAAAGGGTTGTCCAGCACAAAAGATAGGCCGGTGCTCGCACCGAGGCTTGTTTGGCTGAAAACAAGAGCTCCGAGGCGCGCGTTGGCGCCAACGCGCGCCTCGGAGCACCAAGGCAACTTCAATGGTGTATATCCTCACCATTTGAATACATGCGGGTTTGCGCCAGGGCACGATCAAGGTTGTCCGAACGCTCTCTATCCACATCATTTCAATCAGGCACGTGTCTCTCAGGCGATTCGAATGGGCAACCTACCGATGCGCCTCACGCAGCTCCGCCCCACAAGCGCTCGAAACAAGCGTGAATATCGAGGATGCACCTGGGCGGCCAGCAACGAAGAAGGCGTGACAACCTCGGCGCTCGAGCACGAGAAGGACAACTAAACACCGTCTTCATGCGCATTCCAGGCGGATAGCACGCAGAATCACTCGACATGATGAAGGAACGGCATCAGTAGATAACGATTCCAAAAGTGCTCGACACCACCGTATTTAGCAATCCGGCAAACGCCAGCTCGACCGCTCAGAATCACATTCGCCTACGATTCCAAGACCTGCTCACACTGTGTCTTGAAACGGTAAATATCGACTTCAAACTCAGCCAGGATGCACATCAGGCAGAACAAGCAAGTGTTGGACGTGCAAGTGAGCATCGTCTCGCCAAGCGCATGACATCTACTCTTGAAGAGGCTGACGCCATTATCAACGTCGGTGGTTCGCATCTGTGCTGGACAACAACTCGCTGAACCAGACTCGCCTACACCTCCAGCGTCGTGCTACACTATTGTAGATACCTTCGGATAACACCTGGTGCAGACTAGGGGCTCGTGGGTTAGCTCAAAAGGGTTAGCCAGCTAAAGACTCACAGCTACCGAATCCCAACCTCGGATTGACGAGCCCTGTAGATCTGTTCATCGTGTGGAAGCCTACCAAGTGAGGAGCAAGAGATGACAGATATAGCCGTATACGTTGGCCAGCAGCGAGATGGCTGCACCTTCGAACTCGACCCACTCAGCAGAGACGCGCTTCTGGATGCAGGCGCCAAACCTCAAACTCGCAGCCTCTTTGTCGCCAAAGACACTCAAGGCTCGTTCGAGGACACCTGGGGTGAACTCGCGGTTCAGATTCTGCAAATGCTCGCCGGAAAGAACGTCGAGCACGTCGATGGCTTTCAAGATGCCGTCTTCCTCGACCCCGTCGACGATAGCGAGCTGCTTCGAATCTCACTTCACACCGAGGTATTGAGTCAGCATGGCTAAACGCGATCACCTCTATCTTGGCAAAGCTGGCCAGCACGCCGCCATGAGCGAGTTTATTGCGCGAGGTTGGAACGCTGCCATTCCAGAAGTGGATGTGGGTGACGACATCCTCGTGGTTCGCGATGACACAGGCACCTTCTCTCGCGTGCAGGTCAAGACCGCGACTGCCACCAAACGCAGCTACGGCCACTCCGCTCGGTTCAAAGTGCCGCTCGCTCAACTCAAGCAACCTGTCACTCCAAAACTCACCTACATCTTTGTCATTCGCTACGAGCAACAATGGACCGAGTTTATCGTCATTGATCGAAGCGACCTGTGGCAATCCTACAGACGCAATGACCTCGGCTCCGTAGCTGGTGACAGCGTCCTTCTTACCTTCCAGGTCGAGCCGACAAAGGTCATTTGCTCGGGGATTGATTTTTCAAGCTATCTCAATGACTTTTCAGACTGGCCTGTGCTTTCTCATTGAGCCCAGTGTCCTGCTCGAAACGCCCTCACTACCTAACAACTCGCTGAACCCGACTCGCCCATGTCTGCAACTATGTGCTACACTTAGACAAATGGCTTTGATGTAAACTGGACAGAAAGCACCCGCTCGCGTGTTCGCTCGAGAAGGTTGTATGGCGGAAATCACACGACGTGTTCGACATGAAGAGCCCGAGTGATTCTGGACTGAAGGGCGCGCTCGAACCTGCCAAGGCGATTGCGAAGAGCTTTGTATTCCCTGTAAGCATCCTGATGGGACTCACCCAAAAGCCTGTAGAGCTCGAGTTCCGGCTCTTCGATCTCATAAGCCACCTTATCCACGTTGAGACCAAGGCTTTCTAACTTGGTGGCCGCCATCGCAACGAGCAACGCCTCTTGTGTGCGCGTCTCACCACAAGCCAGGTCACGCATCCCCTTGCTGATGAGCTCCTCTCCAGGCAAACCACTCAGCTCCACCATCTCACTCTTCCTCACTGCTCGCGTTAACAAAGGACGCCACACGTCCTCGGAAGCCATCTTCGTCAAGGGCTGGATATCGTATGAGGGTCCGCGCACATCTGCTCGACATCGTGAAGATCTCTTCCGTGACCGCGCTCGAGCTTGGCGAGAGCCTGCGCATAAAAGTCATAGTGGAAGAAGGAGACCTGGCCATGAGTGGAGATAAAGACACTGCGTTCTCGCCACCCCGACACCTCGGGGATGAAGTCAGATGGGCTGGCGAGCTCGATGTTGACATCCATTCGCTGTTTGAGCGTCCTTATCCCCTCGAACACACCACGAGGTTCTGGATCGAGGCGTAGATCTTGATCTACGCCTCGATTCCCTCCACCCATAGATAAGCGCACGCGCCTCCTGCAAGATAAACCTTTCCAGGTCCTCTCGCCAGACGACCAAGCTCTTCGAGAACCTCGGCGAGCAACACCTTGTCCAATGTCTTTCTCATCGCTCCTCTTTCAAAGAAGACCTCCACACCATCTCATTGACAGGTTCGCCAGTCCAGTTGCCCAGTCCATCCTCAAGCCTATACCGTACCGCCATGCAACAACTCGTTGAACCCGACTCGTCCATGTGTTCCGACCTATGGTAAATTCAACTACACGCTTCCAGCGATGCCTGACTCGAGGATTTGGGCTCGTGGGTCAGCTCAATACGGTTGTGCGGTGTCATCTTTGGCGCACTGAAATCAAATCCCACCTTCCTTTATCGTACAGATCACGTACATTAAAACGTATGTAAGTACGTATCTCAAGACAAACAAAGGAGAAACCATGCGACGCATCCGCGCTCAGCACGACATCAAGTCGATCTCAGAGTTCCGCAACAACGCCGCGCGCTTGATCGAGCAAGTCCAGAATGAAAATCACCCATTGATTTTGACCCAGCATGGAAACGGTGCCGCGGTTCTACTTTCTGTGGCGGCGTATGACCAAATGCTCGACGAAATAGAACTCTTACGCTCCATTGTGAGAGGAGAGCGCCAGCTCGAACGCGGAGAAGGTGTGCCCCACGATGAGGCCAAACAACAAGTGCTCGCGAGGCTGAAACGATGATCGTGGGGTGGTCACCTGAGGCGCTCGAGCGTGTCACCTGGCTTGCTGGACGGATCGCGCTCGACAACGAAGAAGCTGCGGTTCAATGGATCGATGACATCTTTGCTCGCGTTGAAAAACTCTCTCACTCACCCAGATCAGGTCGGATGGTTCCAGAAGAAATGAGAGATGAGCTGCGCGAAGTCATTTGGAGGAGCACCCGACATGCAACAGTTCGCTGCCCGAAGGGCGACAACTCCACGCTCGCGTTCTCGTTCGGTCGACGCCTGAAAGCGCGTCTCACAGCACCATCGAAACATGTGAGTCGAGCATCGAACTCCCCCACCAAACACTCCTCGCGCACTCATCCAGGCTCGCTGGACCCGCTCCGAGCCACGGTTCGAATGCTCGTGGGGTTTGGTTTGTTGTCTTGACGGAGCCATGAGCAGGTCTGAGAAACAGACGCTCGATGTACAGGTCGACGCCCTACTCGATCCATTGCCCCATTCCATAGCTCGAGAGGACGGTGTACTTGCAGCGCTCGGGGTGCAGCTGCTCGAGGATCACGTCGAGTGATCGCATCGCGGCGTTAGAGTACAAGTGCCGACGCTATGGCTACGGCACCTCTCCTCCACGCGAAACCACACGCCCTGCCGAGATTGCCCCTGCTGTACAGGGCCACCCGAAGAAGAGCTACGAGACCAGAAGAGACGCCCAGCAGCGCGCTCGACTGACAGCCCACCGACACCAGCCGCCCACATCGACAGGCGAGCCAGGCTGCACAGCTGCTCACGCGTGCGTCACTGTGCACGATCATGCATGTGATGACCTGTACGATCGGACGCCATCTCGAGAAAGCTCTGTGCGCGATTCCTTCGCGACCAGGGGCGTGAGCCTTTCAGCATGGGCTTCATCGGGGCTCGTCGATTGGATTCGGCATACCCCTTGCTTCTTTGTGCTGCTCGACTTTTGAAGAAAGGAGCCTCGATGTCCATGAAACCTTGTATTCTGCTCAGTGTGCTCGCGCTATCGGTGTTGGCCGTCCCTGGTATTGCCACAGCGCAGGTCTCATCCCCTTATGTAAACGTGCATTGTGTCTGGGTGCCTGCGGGGAGCACGCCTGGCCACTACCAGGCCAACGTATACCGACACCCGAGCCCTGGACTGGTGGCGGTCATCACAGACCCGGTCTTTGTCTCGAACGCGTGCACCGGAGTCCCCTCAGACCTGCTCGATGAGGTCCTCGACGACCTTCAGAACAACGGCACGTTCAACGGGCAAGCAGATCAGCTCGTGTCGGGCTCGGACGTCTTCTGCCCGGGCCCTGACAACCCGACCGTGATCACGTCGATGAGCGCGAGCCTGTCGACCCCCTCCCCGTATGGGCCCGACCAGACGAGCCTGGTGATCAGTTACACCTGTCCGGGGGCGACCACCCCTGGCGCGACCCCCTACACGCCGACGGCAACCTATAACGAGCCGATCTGCGATGGTGGAGAGGTCCAGGCCGCGGCCTCGTCCATAGATCCGATGGCGGTCCAGATGACGCGCATCGGTCCTTCGCAGTGGCTGTGGGGCGCAGACTCCTGGCGCGTCGAGCTCGCCGGCTCGATGGCGCTCGCTCCATCCAACATGGATATGCTGTCGAGCCATGGACACTGCGATCCGGGTTCTGCCAATACCGCCGCGCTCTACTTGCAAAACAATATCGCGTCGCTCGACCCGCACGACTTCGGCGTCGACGCCTGGGCATGCCCGGTCGATGAGCTTCGCGCCAGCGTGACCTCGTGCACGGACCATGGCACCCACGCGACCTACGGGTATCGCGTGGATTGCTGCCCACCTCCCACGACCACGGCCTGGGCCATAAATGGCTTCGGCGCTTGCCTCTACCCAGACGGCCATGCATTGGCCTATGGCTCTGTTGATCTGGCTTATGCGACATCGTTCCTCGGACCAGCTCATCCCACGTACAATGATCCACTCACCGTATGTGCTGATATGGAAGCTGATGCACAGACCTGGTTCGATACGAACGTCCCGACAGGAAACCCTCCATGCACCCCGAGCGCGCAGGCCGCCGCTGGGGGGACTTATGTACCGGGGACGTTCCACTTCACAACCTGTACGGTCACGCCAGATACCGCGCAGTGTGGGCCGGGAGGCTTCCAGGTGGATTGGCAGCATCAGCTGCAATGTGTGTTGTAGCGGTGACTCGCTGCTCGGGCAGCACGCAGGCGTACGTCACCCATACATTGGCGCGGGGCTCCTGGGTCGTCGTCAGAGCGAGCGCGCTCTTCGCTCGGATCAGGGCCTGCACGCCGAGGGCAAGGAAAGGAGGTACACCCGAGGTCGTGCTCCTGATCCAACCTGTTCGAGGACGCCGGGTTCTTCAAACCACGTGACACACCTCGAGGTAGTAGGTCGCTCATGGCCCGGCGAGCGTCTCGCGCGGTGACGCGAGCGACGAAGGTCACCATGCCTTCGAGAGGCTCGAAGGCATGGTGACCGTGGCAATCGTCGTTCCATTTTCCGGGTGCTAAACGCAATCAAGGAGCCTTCGGCATCTTCGCCGAAGGCTCCTTGCTTTATTGGTCACAGTTTAGATGCAGACTCAATCCACTTCTTCTGGACAAACGCGCACAACGAGAGAACTCGCGTCGATTTCGAGCACCGCCAGACCGAACGGGTTGAGCGGCAAGTCTTGATCAACTTCGAGTTCGAGGTCTGCTGATGTGACACCCATTGGAAAACCATCAGGTGTAAAACCGAGCTCGACCGTACCGCTGACAGCAGATGCTCGAGCGCGCGAAGAAACATCACCAGGAATGTCACCGGGACATTCGGCGTCGGGTGAGACGCTTGCGGCTCTCGCCAGCCAGCCATCGTTGACTTCGACTCCCACGCCACCCTGCTCCCCCTCTTCGAAGGTGATCAGAGCACACCCCGGAGGTTCGGCTTGGTGTACTGCGTAGATCGTCACGCTCGCATCCGATTGTGCGCGGCATGCGCGCACTTCGAAGTCATTGTACACCAGGCGCTCGACAGGCAGATCTGGACCACCATCATCCTGAGCTTCTCCTGCATCGTGTCCCGCGTCCGGCAGGCCATCGTCATGACCTTCTCCAGAGTCTACAGGCATATCGAGGTTCGGAGCAGTATTCGAGTTCATCTCCCCGATATTATTGGACTCTGGGTCTGTGGAGCACGCACCTGCAATCAGTACGAGGAGCGTCATGGAAGTCAGTCGTTTCATGGAGCCTCCACTGTCAAACTGTGATCCCCACGCTCATAAGCGTATCCGACGTCGACGCCACCGCGAATATTGCCATCGCCCATGCCCCAGCCAAACGAGATGACACCTCGTTCAGGGAGCGAGTCGACATGCGCTCGATACACGAGTGTGGTGTTCGAGTTATCATAGTCGTAGTCATCGAGGACGACGTCACCAACAGCGAGCTTGGGATCCATGGCTCGAGCCAGGAATGGATCCTGAGCGGTGATCCGAAAGACCACCATGCCATCATTACCAGGTGGCTCGACTTCGAGCTGGTCCAACTCGGTGCCATCACTTGACACGTCCAGGTTCACAATGCGTATGGCCTCAGGCGTGATGGTTTCTTCATCGCCCGGCTTGTCAACAGAATCAGGTTGCTCCGTCATGTCTTCGGGTGCAGTCGTATGTTTCGGAGATTCGATAGACGGGTTCGAGCACGCCACACACGAGATGGCGAGGCAGGCAACCAGTAGAGAATTCAAAAAAGTCTGAGTGGTTTTTATGGCCGTTCTCCTTCGGTCAGTTGGTGACGCATAGTGCATCCCTACCTGATGCCGCTGACGCGATCGTGATATGGTCTATACTAGGCATGGTTTAAGTGTAATATGAGAGATGAAATGAAAACAACATAATATTAATCAAGATAGATATCATGGCCAAACGAACCACGACCACGAAGGAACACAACGCTTGAAGAACACACTCTCCATCTTTTCACCCGCAGCCCACATTTCCAACACCTTCCCCACCCTGTGCGTCATCGCGACCCTGTATGGCTGCGCCCCGGACACGCCCGAGGAGCCCCCAGAAAACCTGGATATGGGCGCACGCGACATGCTCTTGGGCGACCTCTCGGAGAGCAAAAATGAAGACATGGTAGAAGCGATCGACCTTGGCTCTTGCCACGCCTTGTCGTGCCCAGACGGCAGCATCTTCAACGCCCCGGACCACCTCTGGTTCTTCCCTGAGGACGAGTTCATGCTCGCCCCTCAACTGCTCGATGAGGACGGAGAGGTGATCGAGGGGATCACGTTCGAGTTCGAGTCGGGTGACCCCGGGCGCGTCGAAGTCGACGCGATGGGCCAGCTACGCACCCTCGCGGTCGGTGATGTCACCGTGACGGTACGCGCAGGGGGGCTCATGCACGAGACCCGTGTACACGTCGACACGTCCGTACCCGGTGTGAGTTACAGATCCGAAATCGTGGGAGAGATCGGAGAGACGGCCACGCTCGCCATCGAACGTTTCGACTTCGAGAAGAACGAGCGCGTCTTCATCGAGGCTGAATTTGAAAGCATGGACGAGTCCATCGCCACGGTCGACAGAACAAGCGGTCTAGTCGAGCTCGTGGGGGCAGGAGAGACGACGATCGTGGGAGAGGGTCGATACCAGGGAGAGACCATGGCCTGTGAGATCAAGGTCGCCTCGCCCTGAAGAAGAGACGCCGCCCAGAATCCACCGTTTTGCCCGGTTCAGGTTCCCGCGCGTGCGGAATCGAACGCCTCACCGCGATGTTTCCCTCGCGCTGGTTTCCACTCCCCCACCGCGAGAGTCGTCGCAGATGGCAGACCGATTTGAAGACAGCTATGCAGGACAGCTCCGGGCGCTCGTCGGCGCTCGCTTGCTCAAACTCCCCGGCGCGTGCGTTCTCATTCAAAGTGACAAGGGAGAGATCCTGCTCGAGCGCTCTGTGGGGCGCGAGGACTACCGCCTGATCGGGGGACTCGCCGAGGCTCGCGAGTCCATGGAGCAGTGCGCGAGGCGAGAGATTATGGAAGAGACCGGGCTGACGCTCGGGCAGCTCACCCCCTATGGCTTTGGTGATAACCCGGCCTACATCGGCGCCCTGCCAAACGGCCACGTGATGCACTCGCTGACGATGCTCTTCTTCACAAACTCCTACAGCGGTGACCTCGTCCTGGACACCGAGGAGATCGCTCAGTGTGGCTGGTTTCCATGGGACGCGCTCCCCGATAACCTTTCCCCTCGCACGCGAGACTTCATCAGGGCCTACCTCCGTTTTCGAGAGACAGGTGACTTTCAGCTCGTGTGAGAACACGTCGTCTTGTGCGCGACGTCCTCTTGGAGGCCAGAAATACCATTCTCCCTCCCAACCCAAGACACGCCAGGAGACGAACCATGCCTGTCTGTCTCATACTCGATCTCGGCACGGCCTCACCAAACAAGCGCATCACCACGCATTAACGAATGCGCTGCTCACACCGCTGTATTCAGGTTTCGTCATCTTCTTCAGGAGTCATCGTCCATGAGTCGCTCTAAAAACAAGATCGTTTCGACTGTGCTGTGCATGTTGGTTTCAAGTTGCCTGTCGAGTGCATGCACTGAACCTGTCGAGCCAGACGATGATTGGGATGTGAAGCAAGACTACAAACCGCTGCACCTGGGGTTCTACGAGATGGAGGTGGAGATCCTCGAGGATGGTTGCGAGCCGTCCTTGAGCTCGATCATCAGCGCCTCTCCTGAGTGGCCGCCGAAACGCACCTACGTGACAGGTAGTCCATCGTACGCAGGTGAAAACGGTCACATCCAGGCTGATTTGGATATCTACGGTGTTCACCTCAGGACAGGAGATGTCCTGCTCAACACAGCCTATCTCTCTGATGATTGGAGACCATTCGGGAAGTTAGACACGTTTGTAAGTCCCTATGATTTCGATCTGGCCTGTCAGGGAGAAATGCATCTCGATCGTGACTTCGAGCAAGAGGTCGAGTTTGTTCCGAACCGTGATGGGTCATTTCGGATGGTTTATACCACCGAATGGCAGAGAAGTGACGCTTGCACCACGAGCATGCCTGGCGACCAAGAGGAATATGTGAATGGTCTCCAGGAGAACTGGACCTGGCGGCCAGCAGGAGCGTGTAAAGAAAGTTTCGCGATCGACTTCACGCTCACACACGCTTATCCGCGCCCAGGAATGGGTTGTGGACCTGTCGGTTCGCTCGGTTATGCTTCCCTGGAAGATGGGACAAACACCTACGGATTCCCTGAACTCGATGAGCGAGACCTGGAGCGGTGTGAGGTCGAGCCGGAAGACTTCTGAATCAGGCCATCCATCCACACCAGCCACGGGCCTCCTCGACCCATGGCTCTTTTCTGCAAAACAACAAGGGCAGAAAGACGAAGATACAGCTGTTGTCAGCGAGCTCGGTTCTGGGGTTGTGTGCGCTGGCGCGCTCTACACCAACATCTGGTAAACTGACCAGGGGAGCAACAGCGCGTCCGCGGATATGAAAGCTTGGGACATGGGCTTCGACCGAGGAGGAGCAAACCACCGAGCTGACATGGAGCACTGAAGAGATCTCGAAGCCGCTCGTCTTTGGCGGTCAAGAAGACATCGCGCTCCAAGTAAACGCATCACAGCTCGACCGAGGCATCGGTATTCCCACGGTGCCCCTCTAAAGTTGGCGCGCCAAAACCCAAGGTTCGAGTTTCTGATACGAGTTATGATACTCTCGGTTTGATGTTTCAAACCGTGATATTTCACCAGAGCGCGCAGTCATGAACACGAAATCTGTCACGTCCTGGTGGAGTTCCCTTCTCCTTGCCGCTTTGTTGTCGGGTGGATGTCAAGACAAGGAAAGTCAAACCGACAGACCCCCGAGCACGGCTCGCGTGGTTCCCTCGACGCAGACAAGCCCTACCGCGAGGAAGAAAGAGAAACGTTGGACCAAACGTCGCCTCATCGAACGCAGCATCAGCAAGACCCAGACGCTCGAATACCTGAAGGAACGAGTGAGGGAACACCCACTCGTTGTACGACATGAATGGCGGGAAGATGGCACGGTCATGATCTGGCCCACCCATGGGGAAGAACCGTTTATCTACACTCCTGACTTCACCAAAGAACACGAGCATCTTCACCACCAAACCTCCCCGACGTTCATGGAAGCGTACTGATATAAAAGGATCCCTGGCCCTCGCTGGTCTCTCGCTCGAGCTGCTCGTTGGAGGGTGTGATTCCGAACCAAACGAATCTGATGTAGCGCTCCCTCCCATCGCTTACAACGGTCAACTTGGGTGTGACTCCACAAGATAAACAGACCGAGAAAAGAGAGCCGCTTCTCCCTGGATCGAGCCAAACATTTACAAGAACATACAATTCATTTTTATTATGTGAATTTATTCTATCAACAAACATCCACGCGACGAGGTGTGCGACGTTGAAACTTAAAGTGAGACTATCTACCCTATAAAGGTACACATGGAATGCTCCCTTTCGTCGCTCGACAGGAGACCCCCTTGCGTTATCGATTTTGGCCACGAGCCATCGCGATCCTCGTCCTCACGTTCACCTCGGCATGTGGCGGCTGCGCTGACCCGACCTACGACGGCCCGAGGAACGATCCTGACTTCGAGCGCCCCGTCGATGATGAAAACACACCGCTCCCCTGCGCAGACATCCCCTACTACGCCGATCGCGATGGCGACGGCTTTGGCGCCGGAGCACCCTCCTACAAGGACGTGTGTGTGCTCGAGGACGGGGAGTCGCTCGAGGACGGTGACTGTGATGACAGCGACGCGCAGATCTACCCGGGCGCGACGGAGCGCTGTGACTGGGTCGACCGCGACTGTGACGGCGCGCCAGGCCACCTGACCTACCGCGCGGCCGAGCGGGTCTTTACCACCAAGGACACCTCTCGCATCCACGCCACCAGCCTCTCGGATGGCGGGAGCATGGCGGTGACGTGGCGACAGAGCGTCGAGGGCGCGCCGCGACAGCGCTTCCAGATCGTGCACCCGGACTCGAGCACCTCTCCCGATGAACCTATCGATGTCACCCCTCCACGAAAGTCCCCGCTCGGTCACTACACCATCACCTGGGAGCCCTCCTCGGAGACCTTCATTCTGGTCGAGCACGCGCCAAAGGTCCTGGGAGAAGAGGTCGATGTCTTCGTGCAACGCTACGACCTCGAGGGGAACCTCGTCGAGCCGCGACGTCTCCTCCTGTCCACCGACCCCTACGGCGATGACTTTGTGTGGAGCGCGCGCGATGGGATCGTGGCGGTCGTATGGCTCGCCTACCCCGACCATACAAACCGCGAAGCTGACGTGTGGCACGTGTCGTGGAACATCGACTCGGGGGAGATGACCGCGCCGAGCAAGGTCTCGGTAGGTTTGGGGGGAGGCGATGGTTCTGCCAGCTACGTGAACCTCCTCGGTATGGTCGATCGCGGCGATGGTGAGGAGGCCGAGATCGTCATCGCCTGGTGGGGCGCAGACGACAGCGGGCGGCGTGCGGGGGTTTCGATCCTGGATATGCGCACGGGGGCCTTTCGCAAAAAAATCGACGATCCCGCGCCGGCTGGTTTCGACGCTCTGTTCGAAATCGATGACCAGGTGTGGCGCTTTATGGCCCCCGATCGCGTCGCCTCCACAGCCGAGGTGATGCGACTCGACGGCGCGCGCTGGACATCGATGGGGAGCTTCACGCCAGACCGACCACTAGACTTTGACTCGGACTTCATCGACGTCGGTATGCATGACGCGACCTCGGCCACGATCAGTGTCGGGGAATCGTCCTATGGAGGGGGCACCTACCGAAACACGATCCATGACCTCGAGCGCCAGGAGGATGGCTCCTGGTCGTCTTCCGAGCGGCTCTCGTACTACCATGTGGGGTCACAGGTCGGGGATGTGCGCTTTATTAACCCCAGGCTCGCCGGGATTACAAAAGATCAGATCTGGTATACCTCGCTCGACGATGGGCTCGCTGCCATCGCGCTCCCGTCGACCGCCGCTGACATCGGCGACGCCACTGCCACGCGTCTGACCAGGGCGAGAGAATGGCTCCCATGGGAGCCGATCTCGACCTTCTGGGATGAGGGCGCGGCGCGGTGGCGCGCGGTCTTCCTCGACTCGGATAACTCACTGGATCCCGATGGGCCGCCGCCCGAGTTCGCGCTCGTCTCCTTTGGCGTCAACGCCGAAGGTTCAGGCAACGAGGTCGAGATCGAGCGCTCGACGCTCCCCTTCGTCGCCCGGCGCTATCACGCCGAGCTCGTCGATGGTGGCGTCCACGTTTATGGCGGCCCGATGTATGTCTTCGGTGATAACCACGGGCTCCACGAAGCACGCTACGTCTCGAATGCATCCGAGTGGCGAGAGCAAACAGCCCGGCCAAACCCGTTCGATGCCTGCAACAGCGGATGCAGACGAAAGGCGCCGCGCGTCTTCTCGCGTGATGTTCAACGTCAGGTGACGCGCTCGGATAGTTCCAGATGGGGACAACCTCTCGAGGAGTACGTCGTCGAGGTCTCCAGGGAGCAAACGCCGGACACGAACGAGCGCCCGGTCCTCGAAATCAGCCGCGTCACAAACGATGGGCTCATCATCGAGCAGCGACACACCCTCCCTGACGAGGTTTCGGGGGATTCCATGCAAGAGTCCTTCCTCATCGAGGATCACCTCGTCCTCTTGCTCGAGCACGCCTGGGGCGTCACGGGTGTCTACCGCGTCTCGCTCGAGGAGCCAGGGTTCGAGCTCATCGGGACGTTCGACGACAGCCTCGACGTAGACGGGTGGGTTTTCTCGAACGAGCAAACCGTCTGGTGGTCGAGCGAGATCGATGATGACTCGGTCATGGTCTATCGCGTCGACGCGCGTGGAGACTTCTCCGCGCGAAGGATCGAGGGGGTCATCGAACAAAGCCGACCCGCTCGCTACGCCAGGCTCCATGGCCTGCCCGATGGCTCGGTCATCCTCGCGTGGTCGGAGAACGACAGGGATGACCCCGAGCGTGGGGGGATCTTCTGGCAGTGGCTCGATCCAGAAGGCAACCCACGCTTCGACCTCCCCAAAAAGCACAGGACGATCCCCTGGCGGAACGACCTCGCCAGCGTCGAGTGGCTCGATGGTCACGTCATCTTCGTCGAGATCGACGGTGGGACAGTCGCGCTCACAGCTTATGATGGCGGCGAGCGCGCCTTCGAGGTCAACATCCCGATGATCGAGGCGCACAGCTTCATCACGCCGTGGAACAATGGCGCTTCACTGGCCTTCATGACCTCGCGCGATGGCGTCGACCTGCTGCGACCATCCTGCGCGCTCGAGTAGCTGGGGGGAGCGCGCTCACGCGCGCTGCTGATTCTCGAGATCGAGGAAGACGAGCCGTGTCACGGTGACAAACACGACCACGGCGTCGTTGGCGCCCTCTTCTTCATCACTGTTGCTGTCGCTGTGAGCGTGGTCACTTCGCCAGGCGTCCCCCTCGATGAGGACGCGCGCCCATCCCCAGGTCGCGCGAGCAACTGAGCGCGTCCTCGTCGAACAGGATCATCTCCGCGACGACCGGGGGCGCCCCCTCGCGCTTCCTCACGTACAAAAACAAAACCACTGAACAAATGCACCACCACCCGAAAAGTTTTCGGGTGGTGGTGCATTTGTTCAGTGGTTTTGAGGCAGCGCTCTCGAGGTTCGCGCAGGACTGAAATCAGCTCCAGCTTCCGACGGGGATGCCGCAGAACGTGCGCTCGCGATCACCGAGGAGCTCGGCTGGCGTGGCGAACGTGTGCTGCGGGTCCTCACCTCTTGTCCAGACCAGATAGAAGCGCTCGTGCGCCTTCACCGAGACGACAAACGGACCCCGAAGATCCTCGTGTCTTTCGGTCAGCTCGTTCATCGCCTCGGCGGCGCGAAAGAGCAACGCGCTCCCTTGCGGCACAGGCGCGACGAGCAGCTCGGGCGGCTCCTCGATGCAAGAGACAAGCTCTGCGTAGTCGCGCGCGCGGGTCGGGAACGCGATGATCGCCGCCGTCTCGAGCTTGCCGAGTTCTCCGAACGCGCGAGGTCCCGCCTGCGCTGGCGCCCTCCCCTTCCCCTTGGAAGACTTCTTCGCGCGACCCTTCCTCGGCGCTGACCCCTTCACCGCCGTCTTCAAGAAGCCGTTGGCGTCGAGCTTTGCTGGTGGTTGGCGCTCGAACTCTCGACCATCCTGACTCTTTAACAGCGACTGGAACGGGATCTCGCCGCGCTCCTCGAGCTGCGCGCGGTGATTGCGCACGGTCGGCGCCGAGACCTTGCAGATCTCGGCAAGCCAGCTGTCGGAGTAGGTCGCCCAGACGCTGTCCTCCAGGACCCGCGTGATGATGCGCTTGACGTCTGCGCGCGTGCGGCGCTGGCCGTGGTCGGCGTTGACGCCAAAGCTGTGGAGGATGGCGTCGCGCTGGGTGCCCTCTTCGAGGGTTGCCTGGAACTGCTCCACGCCAGCATCGATGGCCGCCGAGACGCGATGGAAGCCATCCGCCAGCCAGTGATTCTCACCGTCGAAAAAGACCGTGATCTCGGGCCATGGCTTCCCCTCCGGGTCGACGATGAGGCCCGTGTCAGGATCTGGTTGCATGCGCGCGGTGTAGTCCGCGATGAGGTCAGCCTTCATCGCCTGGCGAGGCTGCGTGGCGCCATCGGTGCGCAGCCGCGAGAGCGTGACAAGCTCGGGCGCCGTGGCCGTCGGGGTCTCGAGCTTTGACTTGAGGTTATCGACCTCCTGCTCGAGCTCGTTGACCTTGCTCTTGTACGCCCTGGCCTGCTCGGCGAGCTGTGCCTGAGCGCTCTGAGTGGCGTCTTCCTTCTTTTCCTGCTCGAAACTAACCGCGAGTCCGCGTCTCTTACCCATGGTCATCCTCCGTGATGCTTTGGGGTGTTGCTATGATTCTTCGTGCCTGGCGCGTCCCTCACTTGCAGGGAAGATCCATGCGCTCGAGCAGCGCGCGCGTCAGCTTGACGTAGTCGCGCGCCGACTCCTTGTCATAGGCCGTGATCGGCTCGCGGTAGGAGTAACACTCGCGGTAGCGCACGCGCGCGCGGATCGAGTGATCTGGCAAGCTGTGCTCGGGGTAGGTCTCGCGCAGGAAGTTGACGCAGTCGCGGTTGACGATGGTGTTGTCCGAGCGCACGAGGAAGAGGCCGAGCAGCTCGAGGTTCGGGTTGTAGCGCGGCTGCTGGTACTCGTTGACGCGCTTGATGAACTCGTGGAGCCCCTGGATGCCCATGGCGCTCGTCTCCACAGGGATGAGCACCCAACGAGAGGCCATGAGCGCGCCCTTGACGCGCAGATCGAAGTCCGCCGGGCAGTCGAAGATGACAAAGTCCACGCTCACGTTCCCCAGACGATCTGCCATCTTCCAGAACAGCGCCGGGTCCGGGTTGCTCATCATCGCGGCCTCGAGGCCATCGACCTTGTTGTTGGCGCCGAGCACCCAGACATCCTCGACGCTCGAGGGGACGACCATCTCGTCGATGTCCGTCTCGCTCATGAAGACATCGACGATGGTGTGCTCGGGCTGATTGTCCGGTGAGGTGAGCCAGTAGGTGGAGTTCCCCTGGCCGTCGAGATCGACGACGAGCACGGAGTACCCTTTCTTGGCAAGACACGCGGCGACCGAGACGCTGGTGGTGGTCTTGCCGGTGCCCCCTTTTCGGCAGGCGACGGTGATGAGCGTGGGGCGCTCGAGCTTGTTATGCTTCATCGCGCGAGGTCTCTGGTCGTCGTCTTCGGGCGGATCGGGCGCGACGCTCTGATCGTCGTAAGCCTTGATGAGGATCTCGGAGTCCTGGCCGAGCGCCTCGGCGACGGTGGCGTAGTGCCCGAGCTTGACGATTTTGCCGCCAAAAACCTTGGAGATGGTCGTGCGTCCGAGGCCCGTGGATTGGCTCAGGGATTCCTGATCGAGCCCCTGGAGCTGCGCTTCTCTGGAGAGCTGCTCCCCGAGATAGGCCTGGAGCGTGGAAGAGGTCGTCGTGGAGGTGTGCATGTCATTCTCCTTCCTTGATGTGAAACCTTGGCGCTTCCTTGCGCCTCGACTGGCACATAATGGCACATCAGCACGCAGACTCCAGCATCTTTTTTAAAGAAAAGAGCGAGACCGTCCACGACCTGGCAAGAATCCCCCCGCTCCGGGTCATACGCGCTCAGGACACATCGTGCCCTCCTCGAAGGATCGAGGACAGCCCCGCGAAGCACTCGTCAGACATGAACATTATCGCCGTGCAGACAAAACCTTCCCTGGACAGGTGCTCGAAGAAGCAGACCACTGAACAAATGCACCACCACCCGAAAAGTTTTCGGGTGGTGGTGCATTTGTTCAGTGGTCTGCTGCTCCAACGCTTATTTTTCAGCCTCTTCGCGATGGCTCATCGTGAACCTCAGGACATGTTCATCTTGCAAACAACACATATATGCAACGCTTTTACGATGTGACCCGTTGATTGTCTGGCTCGGGGGAACCGTCCGGCTTTCCTTCCCCCTGCGACCAAATCAGAACACGCTCAGTCAATGAGGCAAATCCCCGAATCAAGGGAGTGCTTTATAAAGCGTTCGAACTCCTCGTTGAAGTTCGATGAGGGAGGTTGGTGGTGATACAAGTCACTGTGGTTATCGAACCAGACTGCGCATGGTGCATCGCTCGTACAGGCCAACAAGATGGCTTCATGGATATCATCCTCAGGCACGCCTCGCTCACGCAAGATCGCCTCCCAATGCTCGCGAAACGGAGCATTCATACCCTCCGGGTCGGTGATGCCATCGCAGTCGTCGTCCACGCCATTGCAAATCTCGGGCATCGGCTTGTAAATCGCCACACACTCGCTCCTCGCCATCCCGGGATACCGCAACCCAACGCTGCACCGACCTGACATACCATCGACCGTGCATGGCTCGCCGGGCAGAGGAGGGCGCATGTCCACGCCACTGTCCGCAGCGAGATCAGCGGCAGTCATGTCAGGGACAAGACAAACACCTCGATCCGATGCGCTGTCGTGGTTCATGTCGAGCACGTCTCGCTCACGCTCGACGATGTCCCACCCCTGTTCATCATCGACGCGAGCATCGCTCGTGCACGAAGCGAGCGCCAACACGAGGACCATAGCCCCGAGGACGATATCCAGTCGTGGTATCCAGATGGTCCTGATCGAACTGTTCTCTTGCATCTATCAATCAACTCGGTGTGCGGTGTCGATGCTCGACGGCGCTGAGCGTTATCGAGGCGCTCTCTCAGACTGTTTTTGCCACAACCCGACCACAAGAATCCAACGCATCCCATGGCAACCTTCCTGCTAAACTGCTGGACGAGTGAGCGCTGGAAGCGCGACCGTCATGAGGTGGTCAGACAAAACCACTGAACAAATGGACCACCACCCGAAAAGTTTTCGGGTGGTGGTCCATTTGTTCAGTGGTTTGCTTGTAGGGAGTTGCCAGGAGGCGACGCTCCACGCTGTTTTTAAAGGGTGACGAGGTAGGCGATCAGCGCCTCGAGATCTCCCTCTCCGAAGCCACTCAGGTCGCCATGCTGGTCGCCGCCGCAGACAAAGCGCTGCTCCAGGCCGAACGCACACCCGTTCGACATCAGGCGCTTGCGCTGACCCACGCCGCGAAGCGTCGGCGTCTTGCGAAGACCACCTGTCCCCACATCGTGGAACTCGAAGTCGGTGAGCATCTCACCGACGTGACACTGATCACATCCTGCCTCGAGATAGAGCTGCTCGCCGCGCGAGACGAGCTCGCGTGTCTCGGGGGCCGCCGTCACCCCAGGTTCGGGTTCGAGCTGCGCGAGCCAGTCCGCGATCGCCTCGCTGTCCCCATCGACAAGATCAAACCCTGACATCCTGCTGGAGAACACCTCCCCCATCAAGTCGCCCACGTCGTCGAACTCCCCATCCCAGTGAAGTCGCCCCTCGATCCCCGCGCGCAGGCTCTGCGTGCGCCGTCGAAACGAGGTCCTCTTGACCACCCCCGTCTCCTCGTCGAGGTCAGCCCTGGTGAAGGTCCACACCTGACCGTCATCCCCTCCCTCGGGGTGACAGCTCGCGCACGCCATCCCGGACCCGAGGTCGCCGTGGAAGAGGAGCTGGCCAAGGTGCGTCGGCGATGCATCGTCGAGCGTGATCCGCTGGTGTCCGCTGGCTGGATGGGTAAAGTTAAGATGGAGGCCCTCACCACGAGAGAGGATCAGCGGGCGGCCGAACGCGTCGATGGTCGCCGCGAGCCTGATGTCGAAGCGTCCGATGTGCGGCTCGGGCGCGCAGGAAGATGACGGGACATCACGTCGAAGCCGCGGATCGATGTCGACGATGCTCGGCGCGGCGAGCAGGGCGAAGCCGTGACCGCAGGTGTCGTCGTCGACATCGACAGGGAGCGCGCTTCCTCCCGCGCACCGCAAGTCACCGCTGGACTCCCACTCCCCGTCCTCGTCGAGGACCACGCGCGCCACGACCGGTGAGACTGGCCCGAGACCGCAAGCGATCCCTCGACGTTCACCGGACGCGTTGTAATAGCCGCCGAATTCGCTCACGATCGTCAGCGTCGAGAACCGAATCTGGTGGTAGCTCATGAGCAGTCCCTGACCATCACGCGTCGCGATCATGCGCCAGAGCGAGTTGACATGATCGCTGCTGCTGTCCCATGGATTGGGCGGTGGGGCGGGGCGGCGCGCCAGAATGTCTCCACGATCAGGATCCACTCGCAACACCTCGGCGGCGCGAAACGAGGAGACGAACAGATGCTCGGAGACGAGCGCGACATCACGCAGATCCGGCGCGAGATAAAACGTCTCGCCGATATGAAGCTCATCAGAAGTCAGCCACACGAGCTCGCCGGAGGCACAAGAGACCCAGACACGATCGCGCCGCGCGTCGAAAGCCACGCCGCGTGGGGCAGGGCAGACGTCAGTTCGACGCGTCACCCGACCATCCCGATCGATCCTCGCGAGCTCGCCCGAACGCCTCAACACAACCAGAAGCTCGTCTCCTTGGACCGCCAACCGTCCAGGGTGCGTGCCCGGGGCGAAGGCGACCTTGTGGCGAAGCTTCTGTGTGACCATATCCACGATATAGACCGTATCCGTCGTCGCATCAGATGCGGCGAGCAACCCGACGGGCTCCCCAGGGAGGATCACGAGGTCTTCGCTCCCGACGGGGGTGGCATAGGAGCGCTTATCCCGGTCGTAGCGCGCGAGCTCCTGGGGCCGGGTCCGACCCTCGATCGTCTCGGGGGGGATCACCTCACCCCCTGGTTCATCGAGATCACCCGAACATCCTGTCGTAAACAGGAGCACGACTGTATGAGCACAGAGAAGGAAAAGAGCGCGATTCATATCATCCCACGTTTTGCCAAAAGCCATCCGCATCGACACATATTTAGAGGTCAACTCGCGCCCTCAGGCGCGCCTCTTCATCCATGATAGACGAGCCGTGGCGCTCGTGGCAGCAAAACAAGGCGCGTGAAGCAACGAGTAAACCACTGAACAAATGGACCACCACCCGAAAACTTTTCGGGTGGTGGTCCATTTGTTCAGTGGTTTTGTTTGTTGTACGTGAGGAAGCGCGAGGGAGCTGTCCACGTGTCGTCGTGAATGGAGAGCGGAGCGGGGCGCCGTAGCAGCCTGTTCGAGAGCTTGCGGTGAGGTCGTCGGCGCCCCCGACGCGAGCCAATGATCGGCCGCCGAAGGCTCATGAGGGGAGGGCGATTGTAAGTGACTCTTGACTTGACTCGTGTCCACGATCACGCCGCTCTGGGTGCGTTGGCGTTGCGATCGCTACCAGGCGCCCTCGCCAGCGCGCGATTTTATCGCTGCGCTCGAGCGTGGCGGTGACGCGCTCGCGAGGAAGGAGTTCACGCCGTGCGAGTACTCCGCCACGGAGTCCGAGTCCGCACGCACGAGCAAGCGCGCGATGCGATGGAGCTGAGGACGTTCGATTACGACGGCGAGCCCCGGCAGTTCCTGAGGCACTTGCGGATCGGCACCTCCTCCTCGCCATATCATGGGTGGCGCTGCTACTTCTTCCATGACGCCGAACGGAGCAAGATCGTGATCGGTCACTGCGGCAAGCACCTCGACCTCCGTTGAACCCAGCCAAGAGAGCTCGAAGGCGCCGTAGAAAAGCGTCGAGACGTCTTGATGTCAAAACGTCTCGACGCTTTTTACGATTAGGAGTCGAAGACCGAGTGTGTTCCTGAGTGACCACCTCGGGCGGCGCAAAATGCCTGGGTCAAAACACCTTGGGTCAACTCGGGAACGGCGCAGTGGCTGATTCTTCTACACCTGTCGATGTGGTGGAACTCGAGCGCGGGGTAGCATCCATATCTACCGGTGGTGGACACGCTCGCGCATTGATGAATACTGGGCAAGTCAAGTGTTGGGGTTCTAATTCTATTGGCCAACTGGGCGATGCCACGACGGTCGACAAATATGTGCCTGTGGACGTCTACCCCTTCTAATGGGCTTGCTCCTCTCATGAATAAACCCGACACCATGAAGCTCGCGGCGAGCTTCTCGATCTTGCTCTGCCTGGGCGCTTGTGAGGATGGCCCTCGAACCCCTGCTCGTGTCATCCCCGATCAAGGTCCTGCGTTTTTTGCCGACATGACCTCCGCAGACCTCGCCAGCGCCAATAACGACGATGGCGCGCTGTCCATAAGCGACCTCGCTCGGGCCGACATGCCCACAGAACAGCCTGAGTTGGATATGCCCGAGCCTCGGGAAGATCAGGCGCCGGAGATGAGCGCCGCGGACGATGGAGGTGACATATTCGGTGAGCCGTCAACATGTGCTCGCGTCGACAACAACCTGTCAGACATAAAGCTTGGACCCTACGCCGTCGACGAAGCTGGCGATCGGTTACCCGGTGAACACATCGGCCCCATCGACGAAGAGGGCGTGCGTCATTTCGAAGGGAGAGTGAGTGAAAGAGAGGAGTTTTTCGACGTCAATGGTGTCCTCGCAGCGGTGGGCTACACGTTCGAAACCGTGAGGCCAGACGTGGACGCCGCGCGCGTGTACACGAGCTTTTTTGTGAGAAAGGGGATCCCTGTCCCTGTGTTCGCGGTGGGAGAGGTGCTCCGCTACGAGAGCCACGCGTTCGAACACCGCTGCTACACGGGGCAACCAGGGCAGCCAGACTCGGGGAGTTCCTCCCGCTTCGCGAGCTTCACGCGTCTATCCAGCGGGGCCGTGCTCTACGCCAGCGGCAAGCTCGCCCTTCGGCGCGACGGCACCATCGCCTTACCGGCGACGTTTCCTGCCTCTCCAGAACAGATGCAGTGGGAGCTTCACCCCTCGTGTGGGGATTCACCCCAGGACGCCAACGCGCACGTGCGTATCCTCCACGCTGTGGGCCAGAGCGCCGGGGATATCGACGCTCTCGAGGCTGGCGTATCCATCACCACGTTCAAAGGCCACCCCAACGCCGCTTACACTTCCAAATTACTCGGGCCAGCAGATCCCGCTGATCCACGGTCCTGTGGGGAATGGTATGTCGTCCTCGGCGTCAGGTAGCAGGACGACCTCCATGATACTGCGCGGCGAGTGAGGAGAGCCTTCGTTGGAGCTGCTGACGGGCAACAACCTCGAACATGCTCACAGCACACCGCCCAAAAAAAGCTGCTCTCATCGAACTCGGAGAACCATTGACGATCGCGCTCGGTTGTTGGCTCGCTCACGGCCAGCGTGGGGACGCTGAATTGCTACAACATCGCTGTTCCGGGTGACCTCCGACCTGTGTGCATCAAAAGCAAGCACTGGAACCTGCCAGTGTGCATCTGGCGATGATATGTCGTATCATGCTATCGCTGCACACTGGCGTAGCTGTTCGGTCGAGGATGTTTCCTCCCACTCATCGAAGGCTTTCCTCGTGAGGGCAAGACCTGCCTTGAAGACGGATCCGCGCCGTTGTTTATGCACGTTCTGTTTTTGAAAAAATAGAGGGCGATAGAACCAGGAGCGTGGCCAAAAACCCATGAATAACGCCAAGGTTCACCAACGCACCCTCTCGAAGAGGAACAAGATGATACGACACACCAGACCACGCGAAGCGACCTCGCCAGTATTCTTGCTGTTCCTCGCAGCGCTCGCGCTGTCCTCCTGCGGGAAGGAAGAGAACAACACGCCGACTCCAACCGAGGACATGTCAGCGATGGTGGACATGGGAGAAGGAGAGGACATGCCGCGAACCTGCGAAGGCGCGGGATGCGAGGAGATGGATGTCCCCAGCACGTGCGGTGATGGAAACCTCGACGAAGGGGAGGCGTGCGATGACGGCAACAAGGACGATGGCGATTACTGCGCCGCGGATTGCTCGCGCGAAACTGGCGCGTGTGGTGATGGCACAAAGCAGGACAACGAAGCTTGTGATGACGGTATGAACCCGGACGGCGCGTGTCCTTATGGTGAGACGTCCTGCATGGTTTGTGACGCGAGCTGCCAACTCACCGACGGCGCCACCTCCTTCTGTGGCGATGGTGTGGTTCAACAGGAGCAGGGCGAGCTTTGTGATGACGGGGATGACAACGCCGACGATGCCGAGTGTCTTCCTGATTGTACGCGCCCCTTTCCTATCACCGTTACAACATACTCTGTGAATACCTATGCACTTATGTCGAATGGTACCGTGTACGGCTGGGGGGATAACTCTGATGATCAATTAGCAAGTGATGCGATCGAGTCATCTACAACACCCGTTTTGATAGAAGGTTTGACAAACATAAAACAAATCATAACCACCTCGGGCACAGCTTGTGCACTCGCTCAAGATAGAAACGTTATTTGCTGGGGCTTTGGAAGAGCTGGCTCTCTCGGAAATGGTAGCTTCGAAAACTCCCCTGTTCCCACAGTGGTCGCGGGTCTTCCACTTCTCGAAATGATTGCAGCAGGCCGTTCAACCATATGCGCAATAACTGAGCAAAAAGAGGTGTATTGTTGGGGAGCTAATGATCAAGAGCAACTTGGTTTTATAGGCGAAAATCAAAGCACCCCTGTCAAAATCGAATTGCCTCTTCCTGCCAAGTCGATTGAGCTCGGCGAGGACCACGCGTGCGCGTTACTTGAAGATTTGACTGTATGGTGCTGGGGCAATGGACTCGGTTACGCAGGTCCCACAGGCTCCGCACCTGGCTTGCCAAGCGAAGTTCCTGAGTTGGCGGGTGCTACAGCCCTTTTTGCAGGAGCTGCGAGGACATTTTTCTTGAGGGAAGATGATTTCTTCGGGATTGGCTTTAACGGGCGCAACGCGCGCATGAATCTGTGTTGCGAGGAGTACTACAGCGAGGCCATCAAGATCCCTGATCTAGTTGATGTCACCTATGCTAACGCTGGCGATCAACACGGGTGTGCCATTGTGCAAGATGGTTCGCTGTTCTGTTGGGGTGCTCCTGATGATGGTCAGTTGTCCCAAGAAGAGACGTTTTTTACCCAGGTTATGGGTATCGAAGGCACATTGGACGTGGCTGCAGGGCGAAAGCATACCTGCGCCATTGATGGACAAAACCGTGTCTTCTGTTGGGGAGATAACGAGTTCGGGCAGCTTGGCTCCGACGGCGAGGGAGGCCCGACGCCACGCGAGGTCATCTTTTGGCCCTGATGCCAAACCCGACGACGTAAACTTCTCACCGTCCTTGGCGATGCCACGCACAGACTGTGTTGGCTCGAGCAAACGCGCCTTCTCGCCCTATACGCGTTGTTCACTTACCCGCCGAACTCCGCCTTCGTCCTGTCCAACACGAGCATCTTCTCGCTCCAAACCACGAGGCTTCTCCACCCCGAGGGAGCTCGCCGCACCCTTACCATCACGCGAGAATAGCGGAAAATGCGGCAAAGTTTCCTGCAGTTCATCCATACAAACGGTCCACAGATCCGCAAAAGCCGTAACGTTTCGTACGCGTCATGACGGGCTCGTGGAAGCTCGGCCATAGCCTGGATACCTTGCATCTCCTTGTTTTTGCTATAAAAATAACATCGGCAACCCGGAGACGGCGCGCCAGATGACAGGCGTCGATGCTGCGGATCAGCGAAAGCCCATGACGTTTTGTACGCGGATCAGCGAAAGCCCCGACCAGGTGAGCGAAATGGACAGGGAACCCGTCGGTTTGCTGGTGATGGTCGATTCCATTCACGGAGTGGCTGTTTCGAAACCGAGAAAGCGGCGATCTGATGAAGCGCGCTCCAGGAGAAGAGCTGGCAAGCACTTCGAACGCGGATCTTGCAATAACCCTTGGAATGGTGCGTACGAGGTCTTCCTCTCCTGTATGGAGCACTTGGCATGACATGGCGTAAACGCAATTCGATAATCGGCGCGAGCATGCTTTTGCTGTCCGTATCATGCTCTCATGACGAGCTGCCTCCGACTTCTAACCCGTGGCCAGTCGTCGACGGCGGTATCGGGACAGATAAATGTACCGAAGGCTCGGACCCGTCGAGATGCGCCGCGACACAATGTCTACAACTCGTTCAGTACGAGGAGTTCAACCAGATCGATCTCGTGTCTCGATGTCGCTCGAGCTTGTTCTTTATCATCCCTCCAGAGTTGCTCTGGGAAAACGATGAGGGTCCATTCGATATTGGAGGGGTACGCGCCAACCTGATGGGGGGTTACTGGTGGATGACGCGAAATGGAGCGCGCATGGCCTCGACGACACAAACCACGCGGTTGATGGGCCAACTCAAACCAAACGGAGACCTCGAACCAGAGATTTATGAGGTTGAACCCGGGGAATACCTTCGTCTCCACCTCCCTGCAAGCTCTCCTGCTGCTCACGTGGAGGGCTGTGGTGGGAGAGTTTACCCTTCTCTTTTCCACGACTGTTCCAATCAGGGGGTGGGAGAGCAAGGCTTCATCGTCAACCAATTCATGCCTGAGGACGATTTCACCTTTTCGCTGATCTTGCCGCTTCCCTTTGAAACGAGGGAAGAAGCACTAAATACATCCTTTGCTGAATGCGGGCGATACTGCGACCACCCAGATGCTGTGCCTTGCGCGAACAAACCAAATTTTCTCTACCTCGAGGATGTCGTCACGATGGGTGGAGAGAGGTTCTTGACAACATGTCCCGACTACTCCGAAGGGTTTAACACGATTAAATAAACCTTCCCGAGGCGTGGTCCACGGGGCATCTGTCCGCAGCGACGCGCTGGCTGCTCGACTGGGCAGCCGATGATGACGCGCGCCTCGAGAGAGGCGGCTCGAGGCCCCGAGCCGCTGCTCGCCGAGCTTCGAGTTCGAGAGTTTTCACACTTCAGTGTCCAGAAAGACTTCTTTACCACTCGCAGGAGTCCGTCACTTCGGACGAATCGCTTCACACCGAGGGTCTTTCCACGAGCGAACATGCTCCAAAGTCTCGGCGCGACGCTCAGGCGAGGGCGGGGAGGGCAGGGAGGTTCTCGAGTTGTTCTTCCGGGAAGCGAACACGGACGCGAGCATCCTTGAGATCCTCCACGCTCGTGGAGTGATCTGGATCGAGCTCGGCACATGACCACTCGATGAGCAGGTTGTTCTCGACCATCAGGTTGAGGGCATCACGGAAGCGGTCCTTGAGCCTCGAGATGCGCAGCTGATTTTGCTCCATGCCGGACCAGTCGTAGAGGGTCCAGAGTTTGGGGAAGAAGCTGCCGTCATCCTGGACTCGATGCTCGTCGAGGCGCGTGTAGCTCGCCATATAGGCGCGGTTGACGAGGGTCCAGTAGAGGTTAAACGGCAACGAGGAGCGGTCATCGAGCTCGAAGGCGCGCTCGTCGAGCAGCATGAAAGAAGGCGTGCCTCCCTGATCCTCTGGCAGGGTCATCTCCCAGAGCGGCTTGGCGATCGACCAGGACTGGTACACGTGGTGCTCGCTCAAGCCCTCGCGGTCCTCGATCTCGAGCTCGATCTGCGACTTCTTGGCCTCGATGATCGGACCCTTCCAGCGAATCGTCGTCTTCCTGCCGTGCTCGTCTCGACCTTTCACCTCGCGGTGGAGGACGAAGTTCTCGAGCAAGGCGCGCGCATCCTGCACGCGCTTTCTATGGCGGTGATTCCCAGGGTTAAACCCGATGATGCGGCAGAGCCTGTAGCCGGACTCTGTGTCCCAGAAGGTGCCTGGCCAGTCGAACCCGAGCCGTCGATCTCTGTGAGAGGCGGCGAACATCCCGGCGCAGACACGCGGCAGGTGCTCGAAGACGTTCGGGTCGACGTCGAACTTTTCGATCGCCTTGATCAGCGCGCCGAGGGTGTCAGGGTGGTCAGCGTCGAGCTCCACGCCGATGAAGCTATCCGGTTCGCCGGAGCGCTTGTTGACGAGCTCGCGATCCGCGAACAGGAGCTGCTGCTTTGGCGGGATGCCTTCGCGCGTGAGCTTGGCGATGGCGCGGGCGTTCTCATCGACGCGCACGATCTTGCCCTGCTCGTCGACTCTGGCGCGCTCGGGGTCTCTGGGGAGCACCCAGAAGTTGCCGATGTTCTGAGCCTCCCTGGGCAGCGAGTAGAGCGGCTTCATCGGGATGCGCGCGCCCTGCGTGGTGAGAGTCTTGGCGCACTCGGCGAGGATGACGGTGAGGTGGTTTTCGGCCAGGGTCGTGAGCGTGGAGCGCTTCCAGAGGCGCTGCTTGGAGGCGAACAGGATGATGAGCTTGGCGGCGAACTCGAGCTCGGTTGGCTTGTGTGATCTGGCCGCGAGCAGCTGGCTGATCACGGTGTGGCGGATGCGCTCGATGTAGACCTCGCGCGCCACGCGCTCGTAGCCCTCCTCCTCGAGGACGCGAACCTGATGCGCGCGGCCCTTGACGTTCTGCGCCTCGAGCAGCGGGTCACCGCCGCGCCACCAGGGCCGCGCCTGGTCGAGCTGGTAGGTCGGCGAGCGGGCGCTGACGAGCTCGGCCCAGCCGCTGTAGAACTCGAGATGTTCGGCGATGTACTCTCTGGCGGCCTTGTCGCGCTGCTCGAGGCGCTGGTGGTCACAGGTCAGCAGCCTGAGGAGCTCGTGACGGTGTTCGAGCAAGAGCTCTCGGTACTCGGAAGCCTCCGGGGGGAGATGGTCCGCGCTCAGGATGCTCGAGAGGAGACGCTCGTGAGGATCGGTATGGACCTCGGGCGGTTCCTCCCAGCGTTGACTCGACGGCGGGTGCTCCGAGAGCAAGCTGCGGCCTGTCCTGATGAGCGTGGCGCGGTGGAACCATTCGGGTAATTCGGTAGATGTGAAGAATGTCTCGATCATGATCGCAAGTCCAATCCATTGACTTTTTCGACACCA
>Ga0208061_100019_pt1 | contig 53032 bp, 40 predicted proteins | sample DeeseametaMP0555_FD_184209 | JGI IMG/M metagenome (GOLD analysis project Ga0208061, IMG submission 184209) | Marine microbial communities from the Deep Atlantic Ocean - MP0555 (SPAdes) | ecosystem: Environmental > Aquatic > Marine > Oceanic | place: South Atlantic Ocean | collected 2011-01-23 | reverse complement strand
GGCCGATAACTTCAACCGTGGTGGACGCGGCGAAGATCCGATCCTGGCCGAATCGCTCGATTCGAGCGGCACCAACAACGCGAACATGTTCACGCCGTCGGATGGGTCGTCTCCGCGGATGCAAATGTACCGCTTTAATTACTCGAGCGCGGATCGGCTCTCGATCACCACGCCCGGTGAGATCGCTGGCGCGTTCCCCATCGGGGTCTCTGGTGTGCCCGCGGTGTTCGACATGTCAGGGCGACTCGTCGCCTCGGTCGATGCGACAGCGCCTGCAGATGATGGCTGTGAGCCCTTCGACAACGCCGGTGATATCGCGGGCAAGATCGCGTTTATCGATCGCGGCAACTGTCAATTCCTGACCAAGGTGCAGAACGCCGAGGCCGCAGGCGCCATCGGCGTCGTGATCTCGAACAATGATACGCAGCGCCCGGATCGCGTCTTCGATATGGGCGGGTTCGATCAGTCGGTCACCATCCCTTCGGTGATGGTCTCCTTCCTCGTGGGGCAGCAGATTCGTCAGCAGCTCGCGGTTCCGACCGAGGTCGAAGTGCGCATGCAGACGCTCCCGCATCAGGACGCGAGCCTCGACAGCGATATCGTGATCCACGAGTGGGGTCACTACATGTTCGGGCGCCTCACCGCAGGTGGTGGCTCCGACCAGCTCGGAGGCATCAACGAGGGTAACTCGGATTACGTGGCGCTCCTGATCGCGGCGCGCGAGCAAGATGTGATGATCGCTGGCAATGACATGTTCCAGGGCGCTTACCCGATGGGGCAGTACGCCGGGCATCGTTACTGGTCTGGCTTCAGGCGAGCGGCGTACTCGACGGATATGATGATCAACCCGTTGACGTTCCGTCACATCTCGGATCGCTCGCCTGTGCCGCCGGAGATCGACGATGGCTCTGCCAACTCGCAGGTGCATAACACGGGTGAGGTTTGGGCGAGCTCGATGTGGGAGTGTCACGTGGCGCTGCTCAACGAGCACGGCTTCCAGGATGGGCGCCAGCGCTCGCTCGGTTATCTGGTCGCGGGGCTCAAGTTGTTCCCGCGCGATGCGACGTTTGTCGAGGCGCGCGATGCGATCCTCGCGGCGATTCGCGCCAGCGACGAGGAGGACTTCAGGACCTGCTTCTACACCTTCGCCAAGCGCGGTATGGGCGTCGGGGCGCGCGCTCCCGATCGTTACATCACCGGAAACATCGGCGTGGTGGAGTCGTTTAGCGTCGGCGGGGCGCTCGCGCTCTCCTACCTCGAGCTTCGCGAGCGCGAGAGCTGTGATGATGATGGATACCTCGACGTTGGCGAGCGCGCCGAGATCTCGGTCGAGATCGTCAACGAGGGCGCCGAGGCCTTGAGCGGCGTGACCGTTCGCCTCGAGGTCTACTCCAACGGAAACGAGAACATCCCGCGCCGCGGCGTCTCCTTCCCCGAAGGAGACACCGAGATCTTGCCTGACTTGCAGCCATTCGGTCTGGCTCGCGTGACGATCCCGCTCGAGCTCGACGAGGCGCTCGGTTCGGATCTTCTCAGCTATCGCATCGTCGCCGAGCACCCCGACGCGGTCGCGACCGCCGTGCTCGATGACGGCGTATTGATCAACACCGACGTCCAGCTCGCCGCGTCCACGCTCGATGATGTCGAGTTTGGCGAGGGGGACTGGGTGCGAGATCGCGACTCGACGTTGAGCCCGAGCACCGGGTGGTCGATCGCCTCCACCAACTCGAACTCTTACTGGTTTGGCGAGGAGGTCGATTACAAGACCGACGTTCGCCTGGTCACGCCGAGGTTGTTGGTTTCGGCCGCGGGTGATTTCACCATCCGCTTCGACCATCGCCATGACTTCGAGTTCGGGCAGTACGCCTGGGATGGCGGCGTGATCGAGATCAGCATCGACGATGGGATGACCTGGAAGGATGTGACTGATTACGGCGTGGACGCGCGCTACAACGGCGTGTTGGCAAACGGCGCGATGCTGTTCGGTTCTCCCGCCGCGAACAACAACCCGCTCTCGGATCGTGAGGCTTATACAGGAACAAACCCCTCTTATCCTGGCTTCGACTCGATGACCCTGAAGCTCGGGGATAGCCTGGCTGGCAAGACGGTGCGCGTGCGCTTCCGCCTCGGCACCGACGAGGGCACGAGCGGCAACGGTTGGGATCTCGATAACCTCGAGTTCGAGGGGATCGACAACATGCCGTTCCCCGCGCTGGTCGACGAGGAGTCACTGTGTGGCGCTGGCCCCAAGCCGACCGCCAAGGCAGGCCCCGATCGCGTCGTCACGGAAGGGGACGAGGTTATCCTCGACGCCTCCGCGACGCTCAACCCCGCAGGTGGTGGCCTGACCTACAAGTGGGTCAGGCTCGGCGGCCCGATGATCGAACTCGATGGAGAGGATCAGGAGCAGGCTTCATTCGTGGCGCCTCGCGTGGACGAGCCGACCGAGATCGATATCCAGCTCTCGGTCTCCGATGGCGCGCAGGAATCCTTCGATGATCTGACCATCACGGTGCGTCCCGTGAACGATATCCCGACGGCGAGCATCGAGGTCATCGGTGAGCTCCTCGCCGGGGAGACGATCACGCTCGATGGCTCGGGGAGCGTCGATCCCGATGGGGATACGCTGACGTTTGCCTGGGCGCAGACGGCTGGTCCTGGCGTCGCGCTCGAGGGCGCGACGACCGCCAAACCCACGTTTGTCGCGCCGACCTCCGAAGAGGCGGTCACGCTCGGTTTCCAGCTTATCGTGTCGGATGGGAGCAGCATCTCCGAGCCGGTTTCGGTCTCTATCGAGATCCCTGCCGCCGAGCCCGAGCCGATGGAGATGACGCCCGATGAGATGATGGGTGGAGGAGCTGGCTCGGAGGAAGAGGGGCGCTGCTCGACCGCGGCTCCTGCCGGTCGCCCTGGCGTGCCCGCGGCGCTCCTGGCGCTCGTGCTCGGCTTTATCGCGTCGCGTCGTCGCCAGCGCTTCGAGTGATGCGATAAATCAAAAAACGGGGACCTCCCGCTCGCAACCCCAGCCCGCGAAAAATGGCCCGACCTGGTGCATGAAGTCACCCAGGCCGGGCCATTTTTCGCGGGCTGGGGTTGCTCGGCCACCGACCCCGGCGCACCTCTTCTTGTACTCGCGCCGAGAGGGTGTATCATCGCGCCTCGGTAAACCCGTATAACAGTGATTGTCCGTTGGTGGGGCTCGCGGTGAGAACCCGCCAGGCGGCGTTCGGTTTCGACATGAGGAGTTGGTGATGAGCGATGGCGCGATGGTTCCGTTGGGGCACGACAAGTACATGGCACGAAAGGCGATCTTTGCCTTCCTCGGGCAGAAGTTCCATATCTATGACGCCAACGGCACGCTCTGCTTCTTCGTTCACCAGAAGGCCTTCAAGCTCAAGGAGGCGATCACGGTTTATCGCGACGAGGGCAAGACGCAGCCGATCCTTCAGATCCAGGCTCGCAGCATCATGGACTTCTCGGGGACATACGATGTGACCGATGTGGCCAGCGGGCAGAAAATCGGCGCGCTCAAGCGCCAGGGCTTGAAGTCGATCATGCGCGACGAGTGGACGATCCTCGACGCCGCGGATGCCGAGATCGGTCAGGTCATCGAGGACTCGATGCTGTTCGCGATGTTGCGCCGGTTCATGAGCAACCTCATCCCGCAGAGCTTCACGGCGACGATCAACGGCACCGAGGTCGCCTCGTTCGACCAGCACTTCAACCCGTTTGTCGCCAAGTACGACCTGGACTTCAGCATGGACTCGCAGGACCTCCTGGATCGCCGCCTCGGGATCGCGGCGGTCGTGTTGCTGCTCGCGATCGAAGGGCGCCAGGGTTGAGCGCGAGCGAGGGCCGAGAGGGGCTCCTTTACGGCCTCGTCGCGTATGGGCTCTGGGGATTTTTCCCCGTCTACTGGAAGCAGCTCTCGGATGTCCCCGCGATCCAGATCCTGGCCTACAGGATGGTGCTCTCGCTGGTGTTCATCATCGCCTTGTTGCTCTTGCTTCGCCGCACGGCCTGGATCAAGGCCGTCGCGCGCGATGGCAAGACCATCGCGCAGTACTTTTTGGCGGCGCTTTTTTTGGCCATCAACTGGGGCGTCTACATCTGGGCCGTGAACGCGGGCTTTGTCGTCGAGACCTCGCTCGGTTACTTCATCAACCCGCTGATCAACGTCGTCTTCGGCGCGTTGTTTTTGGCGGAGCGCCCTCGCCGCGGGCAGTGGTTTTCCATCATCATCGCGGCGCTGGGCGTCCTCTTTCTGACCGTGCAATACGGCCAGCCTCCATGGATCGCGCTGACGCTCGCGGTCACATTCGCCATCTATGGTTTGATCAAGAAGACCGCCAGGTTGGATTCACTCGAGGGGTTGAGCCTGGAGACGGCGTTGCTGTTCCTCCCTGCGCTCGCGTTTCTCGGGTATTGCCACGCCAGCGGCGAGGGCGCGATGGGGCAGGTTTCGCTGTCGCAGACGCTCTTGCTGCTTGGCTCGGGCGTGGTGACGGCGACGCCATTGATCTTCTTCGCCGCGGCGATCAAGCGCCTGACGCTGATGACTGCTGGGATCCTGCAGTATATCGCGCCCACCATTCAGTTCTTGCTCGGGGTGTTCCTCTACCACGAGCCCTTTGGCACCGATCGCTTTATCGGCTTCCTGTTTATCTGGGTGGGGTTGGTTTTGTTCACGGTAGAGCGTGTGTGGTTCACTCGTCTTCGACGGCGTCGCCCCGCTCGTGAAATCCGTGAAGCCGCTCGAGCGACGGATGTCGCCAGGGTAGAGAGAGAGTGAAGGTGGTCCCCTTGTTCTCCTCGCTCTCGACCTCGATATGGCCGCCGAGGAGGTCGGTCAATCGCTTCACGAGCGCGAGCCCCAGACCTGTGCCGCCGTTGTAGCTGACGGCGGTCTCGTCACCCTGGACAAACTCTTCCCAGACGCGTGAGAGCGACTCGGCGGACATCCCGATGCCTTCGTCCTCGACGGAGATGACGATGCCATCGCGCCTTGGATCGGCGCGCAGGGTGATCGTGCCGTTCGTGGTGAACTTGGCGGCGTTGGAGAGCAGGTTGATGAGCACTTGCCTGAGCTTGAGGTTGTCCGTCTCGAGCTGGTGCTCCTCGTCGAGGTTGTTCTCGAGGATGAGGACAAGCTCGTTGCCCTGCGCCTCGATGGTGGGACGCAGGGTGCGCGCGATCTCCTTTATGGTGTTGGTCAGCGAGATCGGCCCCAGATCGAGCATCAGCTTGCCGGATTCGATCTTTGCCAGATCGAGCGTGTCCGAGACGAGCGAGCGCAGGTGCTCGGCGGCGGTCTGGATCGATTGGATATCCTCTAGCATCGCCTCCATGTCATCGCTCTCGAGGTCGTCAGCGAGCAGGTCCGCGTAACCGATGATCGTATTGAGCGGCGTGCGCAGCTCGTGGCTCATCATGGCCAGAAAGCGACTCTTCGCCTCGCTCGCTCGGCTCGCCTCCTCGAGCGCGCGTTGCAAGGTCAGCGAGTTCAGGTGCGTCGAGGTCATATCTCGCAAAATCACGACGCGCGCGTAGTGCGAGAGCTGTGAGGTGAGCGGCGCTTGCTTGACCTCGAGGTGGAGGTTGTCGTTGGACCAGGTCAGGAGCGTGTCATCCACGTCTTGCTCGCGCAAAAACTCCTGCAATGTGGCGCGATCGACCTCTTCCAGGAGCAGCTCGCTCGCGGGGTTGGTCTGTTGGATCTCGCCGCTCTCGTCGACGAGAATGATCCCTTCCGGCGCCGACTCGATGATGGTCCGCGTGCGCGCCTCGCTCTCTCCGATGAGCTTGACGAGCCACTCGCGCAACAACTCGCTCGAACCTACCGCGAGGAGCGCCGTGAACATAAAGATGCTCATCGTCGTGAGCTGATGAGCGGGGTCGTAGTTTAGCGTGGCGACCGCCGCGTCCTTGAGGCTCTGCGGGTAGAAAAACAACAGCCCCGCGTAGCTCGCCCAGCAGATGCCAAACCACACCAACCCGGAGCTCAAGCCGCCAAATAACACCCCCATCACGGGCACGAGCGCGAACCATCGCGCGGCTGACGAGCCCGCGCCGCCCAGCGCATAGACCCCGATCATCGTCGCGGCGTAGAGTGCCATGCAACAGAGCTGGCTCGCGATCCAGGTCGCCCCGCGTCGGCTGATCACGAAAAAGATCAGGATCCCCATCAGCGCGCAGGCCAAAAACAGGGAGCCGATAACAGACTCTCCCCGCCGAAAATAACCGACCGACACCGCTGGCCCCAAAAAGAACAGAAGCACCCCCACCGTGGCCAGCAGCTTCGCGCGGAGCGTCTCTAGCGGCCCCCGCTGAACCACTGATTCGTGGATCGCCAACCTGAAGAGCTTCGTCTCGAAGAGACTGAAGAGCGTCTTCAAATAATATGATGGCGGTGTGCTCATGCGTTCGAGTTGTCTCCGTCATGTCGCGGGTGCTTCTTTCGAATAAGGCTCCACGAACAGGTTCTATCGACACCATGGCGTCGGACACACTCGTCAGGCCACAAGTGGTTGCAATACCCCCAATTCCGTGGTGACGATTTTGGTGTCAATGTATCGCAAGTCGCCTGACCACGCCAATTCATTGCACCATGAACCGAGCTCGAAAGATGCTGGTAGACGATCCTCGAGCGGGTTTTTATGGTCTCGGTGTGCATAGAGGGTTTTTCCTGATACGGACAACGACGCGAATTGTTCCTTGTATTAATTGTTTGTTTTAGGTCTGCCTGATATCACGTCTTCCAAATCACGCATCATCACACGAGCCTCCTTTCTGCGGGATATGCCCGCGTGGTCATCGCGAGGATGGGAGAAATGGCAACCCTGAACACCGCTCCTTTCGAGGATCTCGATGAGATCATTGCCCTCATTACTGGTCACAGCGTCGCTCCTGCTCGCGGGCGCATCTTGCAAGACCGCGCCACCCGAGGAGCCTCCTCCGCCCCCGTTAGAGGTTCGATTCTCGAGTTTTCGCCCCGTGGGCGTGAACGCTCGTGTCCGAAGCTACGTGTCGGCGCATCTCGAGGGTGGGGACCGAGGTCACGAGGTCTACCGGGATGTCACGCTCAAGATGAAGCGTCGTCGCCTCGAAGACACCTCGTCGCAGCGGGGCCGCATCTTTATCGAATACGAGCGCGCGACGACGATGAAGCCAAGGGGGCCGGACCCGCTCGTGGTCGATGCCAGGTCGTATATCGTCGGGGTAGAGGATGCCGGGCGCTTCTACGTGGATCTCGAACGTCGTCCCGCCAACAGCACCGAGCGCGCGTACCTCGCGGCGGATTACAACGCGTTCGATCGCGTCGAGCCGCTGGGGGAGTTCCTCGTCGAGCAGGGGACCTTCATCGAGGATGAAGAGGTCGCGATCCCCGCAGAGATCCTGGAATTGCCGCGCGGGTTCTGGCAAACACCGCGCCTCGATGCGCCTGCGGGGACGATGGTGCTCGAGCGCGTCACGACGACATCGGGGCGCGAGGCGGCGCATCTGGCGCTGACCTTGGTGGGCGCCGCTGTTATCGAGATCGACGGTCGCGACGCGAACGTGAATATGGTGCTCCAGGGGCACACGTTGCGAGACATCGAGACGGCGCGCGAGCTCGAGCTGACGCTCGATGGCAAGCTCGAGGTTGTCGGCGGCGCCCATCGCGGGCAACGCTATGATTTCACGCTCCGCGTGCGCCATGAATACCCGTCATCTTCGCCTGAAGCGAAGACGACGCCCAGAGATCCCGAGGAGACGCCTGCCGACGAACAGCGTGACCTCTCGAGCTTCGAGGAGTGAACAGGTGAACAAACCAGACACGATAAAACTCGACTTCGAGCCCGGCGAACTCTCCGGCGACTTGTTGGATGCCGCCTGTTTGTTTTGCGAGCTGCCTTCGCCGCTCGGGCACATGGAGAGCCCCACATCGCTGCTCGATTACTTTTCGATGCAGGCGGATGCGCCGCTCGGGCGCTCGGAGCAAGTCCGGGCGGCGGTTCGAGACCTCTTGCGCGCGGGCGGTTTTCGTCCCAGTGGTCGCAACAAGCCCGCCTCGGAGTACTTGATCAAGGCCGTCGAGAAAGGGTTCTTCTCGCCAGGCAACGGGATCAACCCCGTCGTCGACGCGTGCAATGTGGTCAGCTTCCACAGCGGCTTGCCGATGAGCGTGGTGGATCTCGACAAGACAGACGGCTCGCTCTCCATCGGCGTCGCGCCCGAGGGGGCCTCTTACCCCTTTAACCCCTCGGGGCAGACCATCGACATCTCCGGGCTGCTCGCCATGAGAGACGAGCTCGGTTGGTGCGCGAACGCGGTCAAGGACGCTCAACGCACCAAGACCGACGACGCCACGATCACCACGTTGACGGTGATCTGGGGGACGTGCGCGCTCCCAGAGCGCACGGACCTCGCCTTGAGTTGGTACAAGGGGGTGCTCGAGGAGATGCTCGGCGCGAGCACCAGGCTCATCCCCTTGGTGTGAGCTCTATGCGGGGCTTTGACGCCGATGAGAGAGAGGTTTCGAGGGGGATGTTCGGGGCCTGTTTTGGTTGTGGAGGTGCCTCCCGGTGCTCGGGCGGGCGCATCTGAGCAGAGAGGTTCGAGGGGAGCTCGATGGTAAAGATCGTGCCTTCTCCCAATGTGCTCTCGACCTCGATACGCCCACCTATCAGGTGGGTCAGCCGCTTCACGAGCGCGAGCCCCAGGCCTGTGCCGCCGTCCTGGCTCAGCGCCGCTTCATCCGCCTGGACAAACTCCTCCCAGACACGCGAGAGCGTCTGCTCGGACATGCCCTCTCCTCGATCCTCGACCGCGATGATAATCCCGTCATCGGCGCGATGGGCATGCAGTGAGATCTCAGAGTTCTCGGTGAACTTGGCGGCGTTGGAGAGCAGGTTGATGAGCACCTGCCTGAGCTTGAGGTTGTCTGTCAGGATCGAGAAGTCCTCGTCGAGCTCCTCGTCTATATACACCGAGAGGATGTTGCCTTTCTCTTCGATGGTTGGCCGTAACGTCCTCGAGACTTCGCTCAACATGTTTGGAATCGAGACCTCGGAGATGTCGAGCAAGAGCTTCCCTGACTCGATCTTTGCCAAATCCAGCGTCGCGTCGAGCAGCGAGCGCAGGTGGCGGGTCGCCAGTTGGAGCGCCTGCGTATCCTCGCACACGAACTCGGTGTCTCCATCCTCGATCGAGTCAGCGATAAGCTCGGAGTAACCCACGACAGCATTGAGCGGTGTGCGCAGCTCGTGCGAGAGCATCGCGACGAACTTTGTCTTGGCCTCGCTCGCGCGGCTCGCCGACTCCATGGTGCGCTTTAGCGTGAGCGCGTTCAGGCGTGTCGCGGTCACATCGCGCATGATCAGGATCGAGTTCGCGTCTTCTGGTGAGTCGTCGATAGGCATATACTCGAGCTCGAGATACACCCCGCCATCAGACCAGTCGGCGCGCGCGTCAGTCATCTCCCTGGCAAACCCCAAAAGGGGCTCCTCGCCGAACTCATCGAACATGCGCCTCGCCGCCAGGTTTGTCTCGAGCACTTCGCCAGTATCAGAGATCAGCGCGATCCCATCGGGGAACGCTTGCATGATCTTCTTTGTCTGCGCCTCCTCCTCTCTCAAGCGCCCGAAGGTCCACTCGCGTACCCACTCGACCGCAGAGAGCATGCCCAGAAGTAGTACCATGTAGACGGTCGTCGTGATGATGCGGTGCGAGGAGGTGTTTTGGTAGACGAGGCCCTCCGCTGCGGTCGAGTCGGGGAGTCCTAGCTCCAGCGCCATGAAGATCCCCCAACTTATCGCGAACCATATCAGGCCGACACGAAGTCCCCCGAACAAGAGCGCGATCGCGGGAATCAGCGCGATCCATGAGAGCGATCCCGAAGACAGGAACCCCAGTGAATAGACCCCCGCGCCGATACCACACCAGAGCGCCGCGCACAGGATATGTCCTGATTGTCGGAGCGCGCCAAAGCGTTTGATCAGGAGCGCCGCGAGTAGTCCGCTGCAACCCGCGCCGAGGATCACGCTTCCTGTGAAGTATCCGCCCGAATAGAAGTGGCTGGCCGAGATAAAAGGGGCTAGGAAGAACGAGAGAAGGCCCAGAAGTGAGAGGGTCTTGGCCCTCAGGAGATCCAACGGAGTCCCCTCGATGAGTGAGTCGTGCGCGAGCGTGGCGAGGGGATCCCTCATACGTTTGTTCGCATGCCGCTTCCTTTCGTGACCATCACCTCTCGCTGTCATTTTTAGGGCCTATGCGTTGTCACGTGTCGTTTCGATGGTTTTGGTGACTCGTCTCTTTTTATCGACACGATCCGAAGAGAACATGAATAAAAAAACAAACCGGCCGACATTTTGAAAAAAAATGTCGGCCGGTTTGTTTTTTCTGGTTGTTCGACGCGCTTATTTCTTGAGGCCGATCTCGCGCAAACGCTCCATGAGGAACTCTTCCGAGGTGATCGGCTCGAACTGTGCCTCTTCGCCCTCACCGATGCAGGACTCGAGCACTTCGAGCATCGCGTCAGGGTGCGGGTGAACGAAGAAGGGCATCGAGTAGCGCGGCGTCGGCGCGCCATCGGGGTTGACCACACGGTGCGTGGTCGCCGGGATGGTCGTGTTGGTGATACGGCGCATCATATCGCCGGTGTCCACGATCATCTGACCCTCGATCGCGTGGATCGGGAGCCACTCGCCCTCGCGCGTGAGCAGCTCGAGGCCGGACGCGGTCGACTCGGGGAGCAAGGTCATCAGGTTGATGTCCTCGTGTTGTGCGGCGCGCATCACGCCGGGCTCATCGAACCCCTCGCAGACCGGGTAGTGAATGACGCGGATGATGCTCGAGCCATCCTCGGACATGCTCGGCAGGTAGCTTGGCTCCTGACCGAGGTAAATCGAGAACGCTTCGAGCAACTTCGAGGCGCAGGTGTCCATCGCTTCGAAGAGCTTGAGGCCCTTGGTGCGAAGCTCGGGCATCTCTTCTGGCCAGATGTTGGCGACGACGCGCTTGGAGAGCGGGTGATCTTCGGCCAGGTCACGGCCCAGGTGGAAGAACTCCTTGAGGTCGGGCTTCTTCGAGTCCTTGGCGTGCTCGACGCCAAAGGAGGTGTAGCCGCGACGCCGACCGTTCTCGGCGTCCTCGTACTTCTTCTTGGTGTCTTCCTCGAGCTCGAAGAAGCGCTGGAAGTTCGAGTAGTTCTCGTAGATCAAGTCGCGAGGGACGCCGTGGCCTTCGACGGCCACGAAGCCGTACTCGGCGAGAGCGTCGCCAAGCTCTTGCACGAAGCGGTTGCGCTTCTCTTCGTCTCCGCCGGTGAAGTCGCGAAGATCGACGACCGGGATGGTTTGCTCTTTGGCCATGCTCCTCTCCTTTTCCCTGGGCGCTGCTCCTGTCTCTCAGGGCAGGCGCGCTTGTGTTGAAGGCTCAAAATCCTCCCATGCGTTTTATGCCAAGTGGAGGGCGATGACAACGGTTTCCCGGGTCGATTCTTGTTCAGCGCAAAAGAAGAGCGCCGCTGTCACCAAGTGACAGCGGCGCTCTCGAGGTCGTTCTCACGACGCGGTGATCACGCGCCGTGGCGTGATCTGGCGAAGAATCACTCGACGCTTTCCTCTTCTTCGGCGGGCTCTTCTTCGGCAGCAGGCTCTTCCTCAGCTGCGGGCTCCTCCTCGGCAGCTGGCTCCTCTTCTGCGGCGGGCTCTTCCGCGGGCGCGGCGGGCTCTTCCTCAGCAGCCGCGGGTTCCTCGGTGGCTTCCATCGTATCTTCAGTGTCTTCGGCGGGCTTGGTCTCGGTGGCTGGCGGTGTGTCCGTCGGGGTCTCCTTGGGGGAGTCACACGCGACCGTCAGAAGGGCGAAAAGGACACATGCCGCCAACAAGAGTTGCTTCTTCATTGAACAAACCTATCGGTCTGTAGGGACGTCTGGAGCTCGGGATGACCTCGGTCGAGGTCAGGGTGATAGAAACCCCGCGCATTGCTCGCCCCATGTGTCGAGAGCGACCTCTGGGTTTATGCTCTCAACCTAAACGAAAACGGGCGAGCTTTATGGATAAAGCTCGCCCGTTCGCGTTTGACTGCTTTCGATTTTGACAGTGATCGCGAATGTGTACAACTCGAGGTTGAAATCAAACGAAAAAATGCACGCCGATGCATTTTTTTGTGCACCACCCGGTGTAGTACACGAATCTTAATCAGCCGCCGAGCGCAGCGGCCAGCTCGACGAGCGTGGTCACGCCAAAGCCAGTGCCGCCAGCTGCGTGCGCGTCCGACTCGCCCTCCATAAAGGCAGGTCCTGCGATATCGAGGTGCGCCCAGCGCTCGATGTTCACCCAGCGCTTCAAGAAGAGCGCCGCGGTGATCGCGCCGCCAGCGCGTTTCCCGACATTCTTCATGTCGGCGTAAGGCGAATCGAGCAAGCCATCGAGCTTCTTGTGCAGCGGCATCCTCCAGAAGTCCTCGCCGCTCCTGTCGATCGCGCCCTGGAGCTCTCCTGCCAGCCCCTCGTCATCGGTGAACAGGCCGCTCGTGTAGTCTCCCAGCGCGACGACGCAGGCGCCCGTCAGGGTCGCCAGGTCGATGATCGTGTCGACCTCTTGCTCCTGCGCGTAGGCGAGCGCGTCGGCGAGGATAAGGCGCCCCTCGGCGTCGGTGTTGCCGATCTCGACGGTCTTGTTGCCATAACCTCGGTAGATGTCGTTGGGGCGCATGGCGTTGCCCGAGATCGAGTTCTCCACCGAAGGCACGATAAAGTGCACCTCGACCCCCGCTGGCTTGATGCGACCGATCGCTTCCGCGGCGCCGAGCACAGCAGCGCCGCCGCCCATGTCGCAGTGCATGTTGTACATGAAGCCGCCGGTCTTGATGTTGTAGCCGCCCGTATCGAACGTCACGCCCTTGCCGACGAACGCGACCTTGTGCTTGACCTCGCCATCGGGCCTGTAGATCAGGTGGATCAGGCGAGGAGGGCTGTCCGAGCCCTTGCCGACGGCCATGATGAGGTTGAAGCCGTTCATCTCGAGCTCGTCTTCCTTGAAGATCTTGTGCTCGAGGTTGTTGCGCGTCGCGATCGACTCGGCGCGCGTGGCCATGACCTCGGGGATGAGTGATTGCGGAGGATCGTTGACGAGGTTTCGCGCGATACGCACGCCCGCGCCGAGCGCGGCGGTGCGGTTGGCGATATCCTGGGCGCCACCAACCTCGGTGACCAGCGTCAGGCTGGTCACGCCCTCGTACTCGTCATCTTCCTTGGGGGTGACGTAGCGCTTGAAGTCATACTCCCCGCGCAGGAAGCCCTCGTGCGCCGCGCTCAAGGCCGCGGCGTCGGCGTCCGGGGTAAAAAGGGCGACGCGCTGCGCGCGCGACTTCTTTGCCTGGCGCGCTGCGCGCGCGGACGCCTCGCGATAGTCATTGGCTTCCCCATCGCCCACGCCGACGAGCAGCAGGCGTCGCGCGGCGACGCCTCGCGGCGCGCGCAACATGCAGCTCTGCTTGGCGCTCCCCTTGAAGCCTTCCTCGCCAGCCAGCGTGAACGGGTTCTCCTCCAGCGCGTCGACCAGCGCGCCAGCGGCGCCCTCGGGATCGCTAAAGGTGGACGTGGAGACGAAGAAGACCAACAGATCGGATTCGATCTCGTGGGCTGCCTGGGCGGTGATTTCGACGTTCATGATGAAGACCTCGATGGCCAAAGGGGAGGTGGCGTTGCGTTCAGGGAAAGCCGCCACGAGTCCATATTCAAACGCGGTATTCTTTTTCCTGGAAGGTGTAGGCGCCCGCGGCAGCCGTCCCGAGCGTCAGCACGAGCACGATCAAGATACCCGCCCACAACGGCAGCACGAGAGGTTTATCCAGGATCAGTTGGTCCAGCAACCCGAGGCGATCGCTCGTGTTGAATTCGGCGATCGTGCGCAGGTGATAACGGACGCTGAGTAACTCGAGCACGGGGAGCGCGGCAAAGATCATCTCGAAGACCACGAAGTAAATGATCCCCGAGATCAGGCTCGTGGTGAACATCGCCCCGAGCAGCGCGAAGATCGAGGCGTAGGTGATCACACCCAGCCCCGCGGCCAGTGATAGCTGTCCCATCGAGCCGATCGTCGCGCCCATATCATCGCTTGTCGCCAAACTCACCAAAAAGAGCACGAACATCGGCACGATCACGACCAAGCACCCGACCACCCAACCCGCCACGAGCTTTCCTAAAAAGAGCGCCGTCTTCGGGATCGGGCGAAGCGTCAGATAGGTCAGCGTGCGCCCCTCCATCTCGTCGACGATCGTCGGGCCACCGTAGAACAGTGCCGCCAGCGGGATGAGGAAGGGGAAGGTCACGTTCTCGACGATGTTGCGGAACATCGTCAGCCCATCGACGTTCTCGAAGATCACGTACACGAGCGCGGCGATCGCGGGGATCAACTGCACCACGATCAGCGCGATCGTCTTGCGCGATCGCAGCAGCGTGCGCACCTGCGCGGTGAGCAGGATCTGGAAGAGCGATCCTGTCGATGGATTGCGATCTGCGCTGGTAGGAGCTTGGCTCATAAATGCGTCCCGTATCGAAGTCGTGGATCAGCCCACAAGGTATTTGAAGACCGCCATCAGGTTGTTGTCCGGCGAAGTCATCCCGCGCAACGTCATCTCGTTATCGAGCGCGATATCCGGGATCCTGCCATAACAGGCGTCAGGATCGGTCGTCGCGATCTGCACGCCGCGCTCGCTGAACTCGATCGAGACGATGTCCTCGAACACCGCCATCAACGCCGCGAACTTTCGCGGCTCGCTCACGTCGACAAAGATCGTGTGTGGGTGCGCGTCGATCATCTCGCGGATCTTATAGACGTTGCCATCGGCGACGATGCGACCCCGGTTGATGAGCACGATGTCCGTGGTCATCTGCTCGACCTCGTGGAGCACGTGGCTCGAGACGACGATCGTTTTGCCCTGATCTCCGAGCTTCTGGATGAGCTTGATGATGTGGCGACGCCCGACAGGATCGGTGCCCGCCAGCGGCTCATCAAGGAAGAGCACATCCGGCTTGTGCGCGAGCGCCTGCGCGATCTTTATGCGCTGGCGCATCCCCTTGGAGTATTCGCGGATCGGCTGATCTCGCTTCTCCTCGAGGTCCATCTCGGCGATCGCCTCGTCGGCGAGCTTGCTCGCGGCGTCCTTGCTAAATCCTTGCAGGCGCGTCAGGTAGGTCACGAACTCGTGGCCCGTCATGTCCTCGTAGAAGGCATCCTGCTCGGGCACGAGCCCCACGCGCGAGTAAATCCCGGCGTTGTTCCAGACGGGCTGCTTGAAGATCGAGACCTGCCCCGTACGCGGGTTGAGCTGCCCGGTCATGCACTTCAAGAGCGTGGATTTGCCCGCGCCGTTCGGCCCGAGCAGGCCAATGACGCCCTGGCCGATATCGATCGAGATGTTGTTGATGCCGATCACGGGGCCGTACCAGAGCGAGACGCGGCGCGCTGAAATCACCACGTCGCCCTGGCCAACCTTTGGTACGGTTTCGTTTGTCGGGTTCTCGCTGTTCATGCCACCCCCTCGAGCCTTGAGATGCGGCGCGCCACCATCCCGACCCCTGCGCCACCGAGGCCCAGGAGAATGCCCAACGGTGCGATCAGGGGGACGGTGACCTCGTCCTCGGTGAGCAGCTTCTGAGAGACCAACCAGAGGTTCCCGGTCATGCTCCAGAGGTTCGCTGCGTCGGTGCCTTCGGCGGCGATCGAGACGATGATGCTCAGAAGAATCGGCACCATGATCACGCCGAGCCAGGAGAGCACCACGTAGCGCGTATGCGCGGTCAGCGAGCTTAACCCCATGAGCATCGCGCTCATCACCAGCGTCCCGCCGGTCAAGATCCCTAACCCCGAGAGCGACTGGAGCATCAGGTCTCCGACAAAGTCAGTGCGCGCGTAGAACGCGAGCCTCAAGCCCCCGACAAACAACGCTGGCAACAGCGTCACCAGAGAGCCGAGGAAGAAGAGGCCGCCGAACTTCCCGAGCGCGTACTCGTATTTCTCCAGAGGTTTGGAGAAGTAGAGCTGGAAGGTGCGATAGCGCAAGTCGTCCGAGATGACGCCGCATCCGCTCGAGGCGTACAGGATCGCCAGCGAGAAGATCTGCATCTGGATAAAGACCGCCATCGGTCCACCGCCCGGCGCGCTGCCGCCAGCGTCAGCCATGGCGCCGAGCTGCGAGTTTCGCACCGAATACTCGATAAATACGGCGATGATGCCACCGATGGGGAGCAGCCAGAGCGCGAGCAGCAGCAGCTTGGTGCGCGTGAAGCTCAGGAACACCCGAAAGCTCGTCCACGCGATATTGAACGCCGCGCCGCGATCGACGAGATCCCCCTCGTAGCGGACGTAGTTCTGTTCATGGATCGCCATGAGTCCTCGATGGTCTTATGTTTTGCCGTGGTGCCATGGCCCAGATCCTTTAAATCTCGGCCTCGGCGTGGCTGTGCTTGTTGATGATGCCGAGGAAGGCCGCCTCGAGCGTGAGCTCGGCGTGCATGAAGTGACGCAGTTGAATGTCGTGCTCGCGCGCGGTCTCCAGGATCAGCTGCCCGTTATCATCGGATGGGAGCGTGATCTTGAGCTTCAACCCTTCCTCCAGGACATCGAGCCCCTGCTCTTCGAGCAATGCCTTGAGCTCCTTGTTCTGCGTCTTTGTCGAGACCTCGAAGACGTTCTTGCCGTCATCCTTTAGCGCCTCGATCTCGCCCGCGTGAACGATCTCGCCCTGGTTCATCATGATCACCTTCTCGCAGACGCGCTCGACATCGGCGAGCAGGTGAGAGGAGAGCACGATGTTCACGCCGCGTGATTTAACATCGTTGATCAGGTCGAGCATTTCATCGCGACCTTTCGGGTCGAGGCCGTTTGTCGGCTCGTCGAGAAAGACCAACCTCGGCCCATGAACGAGCGCCTGCGCGAGCTTGACGCGCTGTTTCATACCGGTCGAGAACCCCGAGAGCTTGCGATACCTGGCCTCGTTCAGGCCCACGTAATAGAGGACCTCGTGCGCGCGTCGGAAGGCCTCCGCGCGGGGCATCCCGGCGAGCTGGCCGCCGAAGCTGACGTAGTCGATGGCCGACATGTAGGGGAGGTAGCAGTCGTTCTCGGGCATGTAGCCGATGGCCTGCCGGATCTTGAGCTTCTCGTCGGGCAACCTGTAGCCGAGCACCTGCGCCGAGCCGCGCGAGAAGTCGAGCAGCCCGAGCAAGGTCTTGATCAGCGTGGACTTGCCCGCGCCGTTTGGCCCGAGCAGTCCGATCGAGCCTTCTTCGATCTGGAGGGTGATGCCCTTGATCGCCTCGAAGCGCCCGTAGTGTTTTTGGAGGTTCTCGAGATCAAAGAGGAGCATGGGCCTCGCCCTTTTTATATGGAAGCGTGGAGGTTGCGAACAGCAGCCGCGACAAGCGCCTCTTTGGTTTATCGGTTGAGGAGCAGCATGGCGATCACGGCCAACAGGATGATCAGGATCACCAGGCCGATGCCGATGACCACCAACACGAGCTTGCGCGTCCCGTCGTCTTGCTGCGTGGCGGCGGGTGTCGCCGCCGTGACCTGTGGCATCGCCATCGAGACGGTGTTGTCCTCGTTGGCGTGCGCGTGGAGGGGCTTGGAGGGGAGCTGACCGCGTTGAGGGGTGCGAGCTTGCGCGGGCATATCCTGGACCTCGATGGCCTGGAACATGCCGGTCAATTCACCACCAGGGACCCAGTTCGCGTCGGCGCCGAGGCCCTTCGACGAGAGGAGCTCCTGCTCGCGACGCACCAACGCGCGGAACATGTCGAGCGCGTTGTCGAAGCGCTCCTTCGGGTCCTTCTTCATCGCCTTGAGGATGATGTTCTCCATCGTCGGCGCGATGCGACCTCCCGCGATCTCATTGGGGCGACGCGGCTCCTCGAAGACGTGCTTGGTGAGGATCTTGACCGGCGAGTCGGCCATGAACGGCACCTGCCCGGTCATCATCTCGTAGAGCATCACGCCCAGGCTGTAGATGTCGGTGCGGCGATCGAGCTTGAGCGCCTGCGCCTGCTCTGGTGACAGGTACTCGGGCGTGCCGTAGACGATGCCCGCCTGGGTGAGCTTTGCCTGGTTGGAGTCCTCGTTCTCGGTGATCTTGGCGATGCCGAAGTCGAGGATCTTGACGAAGTCATTGTCTCCGCGAAATTTGGTCAGCAGGATGTTATCCGGCTTCAAGTCGCGGTGGATGATGCCCAGGTCGTGCGCCTCGGCGAGCGCGCTGCACGCTTGCTTCATGATGCGGATCGCGCGCAGCTCGTCCATCGGCTGGCCGCGAAGGTCCTCGCGCAGCTCGCGGCCGTTGACGAACTCCATCGCCAGATACAGCAACCCCTCCTCGGTGCGTCCGAAGATGAACACCCGGATGATGTTCGGGTGACTGAGCATCGAGATGACCTTGGCCTCGCGGTGGAAGCGTTGGACGATCTCGGGGCTTCTGGCGGCCTCGCTCAGGAGCACCTTGATGGCGATGTCCTGATCGATGGCCTCCTGGCGTGCCTGATAAACGGCACCCATGCCACCCTCGCCGAGTTTTCTGACGATGGTATACTGACCAAAGATCTGGCGTCCGAGCAGATCGCCGGTGGGGGCATGAGAACTGGGGTGATTCATGACTCGAAGCCTGGGTTGCCTGTTGCCTTGTTCTGCCTGAAAAAAGCGCCACGCCCATCATTTATTCTGGCGATGCGCGCTGTATTCTTGCGTTTCGAACTTTTGCTCGATGTCGGTGCACATGGATACTATGGCGCCTGTAAGGCCTGGCTACAACACATCGTTGTCGCTGGATCCTCTGGCACCGGGATGGATGGGATACACCGACCCAGGCTCTCCCTTCCCGAGCTTTTGCCTGGACTGCCCGGCTATATACCACGGCGCGCCACCACCCGCAATCTCAACGCCGTTGGCCGCGCTCCCTCGCTTCCCTCGCGCTCTGATCCTCATCCTTATCCGTGAGGAGCCGTCGCATGTAGTACACCAGCCCCGCCATCACGATGACTCCGACCACGGCGCCGATCCACGCGAAGGGGACCTCGACATAACCGTCGAGCATGGAGGGCTCGCCGGTAGCGGCTTGCGCGAGCAGAGGGAGGTTGTAAAGCAAGGTGACCATCGTCTGTGAGCTGTCCTCTCGTGATCTTCTCTCGGGTCAAATATCCTCTTACTAGGGATCGCCAACGCGGGCAACCTCGCCAGGGAGGCGTTCGCCACCTCACCTCGCTCTCGCTCGCTTCGGTCGCAAACTTTGGCGCCTGTCACGAGCGCGAGGTGGGGTCGCATGGCGTCAGTGCGCTGCGGGTGAAACGAGCGCCTCCCAGAACGCGACCTCGTCGCTGACGCGAAACAACAACTCCGTCGCACGCTCACACTGCTCGCGACTCAATGGCGCGATGCGCTCGTGGCGCGTCTCGTCCTCCCCGAACTTGTGCGCGAGCAGCAATTCGAGCATATGCTGACTCTCCTGCCTGCGGCCTTCTTCTCGGCCTTCTTCTCGGCCTTCTTCCTGACCTTCCAGGTATCCCTCCTCGTAGTAACCGTCGAGGATTTCGTTGACGCGTTCTCTGCTCATATCATCCTCCTCGAAGAAGCGGTCGAGCTGTTCTTTGGTCGGCCGGTGGCCGTTTGATTTGCGCTCGAGTACATACTCGAACCAGGTGCGTATATCGCGCTTGAGGGCATCGGTGGCCTTCTCCCTGACAATGTGTGCGAAGTCCAGGAGCGTGTCTTCAAAGACCTTTTTGTCTGGAGGGTGTTCCAGGCGAAAGATGTTCGAGAGGATGCTCTCGCGTTTATGCTCCACGTTCCCACAATCGATGCAATGATACCCCAAACGTATCGACAAGACCTCACCCCACAGATCACTCCCCTGGATCAACTCCCCGATCTCTGTAGCCGCGGTCCACGAGCCGGAGCCGTTGTGGATCACGACAGGCAACACCAGCGGCAACTTCAATGACTTGACCTTCCCCTGAAGACGCACCTGCCTCTCGAAGAGGCGCCCGAGGTAATTCCAGATGCGGACCGCCATGGTCGGATCGTTGGATGATTGAAACTCGAGCAGCAAGAGCAGGTACATCTCCTCTCCGTCCTCGAACTCGAGCTTGATGATCCTGTCGCTCTCTCGCTTCTCCAGGTCCTGAGAGAAGGTCGTCGTCTCGAGCCCCTCGACCTTCGAGAAGTCGAGCGCGTCGGCCAGGTCCTCATCGATAAAGTAACGGATGATCTCCTCGAGTAACTCCACGTTCGTGAACAGGCGCTTGTAGGTCTCGTCATATTTCGCGTTTTCGTCGCTCATCTCCTCCTCCTCGTGTCGTCGAGGTGTTCGGGAGATGTTTTCGGCCGTTCTGGCTGTGATCTTGCCCGCTTTCTTCCTCTTTTTGTTCGACCGCAGCGCGCGGGGCGCGTTGACAGCGAGGATCAGGGTAAGGAATAGTGCGCCGCGATCGCGCGCTTGTTCCATCCTCTGATGGAGCATCCCGCTCCATCGCTTCGGGGGCTGGCACCGCACATAAAAGGTGCTCGTCCAACACATCTATCCTACGGGAGGACTTCAAACGTCATGCGTCTCTCTACCTACTTCGTCCCGACTCGCAAAGAGGACCCGGCTGATGCCGAGGTCGTCAGCCACAAGCTGCTCATTCGCGCTGGCTACATCCGTATGGTCGCGCGCGGGATCTACTCTTTTCTCCCACTCGGTTGGCGCGTCGTGCGCAAGATCGAGCAGATCGTCAGGGAGGAGATGGATCGCGCCGGTGCTCAGGAGATCCTGATGCCAGGCGTTCAGCCAGCCGAGCTGTGGCATGAGTCCGGGCGCTGGGAGGGGTATGGCGCCGAGCTCCTTCGCTTCAAGGATCGCAAGGGGAGTGATTTCGTCCTCGGGCCAACGCACGAGGAGGTCGTCACCGACATCGTGCGCACCAACATCTCGAGCTACAAGCAGCTCCCCGTCAACCTCTACCAGATCCAGTCGAAGTTCCGCGACGAGCCTCGCCCGAGGTTTGGCCTGATGCGTGGCCGCGAGTTCATCATGAAGGACGCCTACTCCTTCGATATGGACGCCGAGGGCGCGCACAAGTCCTACGCGATCATGAAGGACGCTTACGAGCGCATCTTCGAGCGCTTTGGCTTCGAGTTCCGCGCCGTGGAGGCGGACACTGGCAACATCGGCGGGTCGCTCTCGCACGAGTTCCAGGTGTTGGCCGAGACCGGCGAGGATCTGATCGCCACGAGCGGTGACTACGCGGCGAATGTGGAGAAGGCGGCTGTTCTCATCGAGGAGAGCGATCGCCCCGAGGGCGTCGAGTTTGGCGAGTTGACCGAGGTCGAGACTCCTGGCAAGCGCACCATCGAGGAGGTCGCAGGCTTCCTCGACGTGCCCGCAGAGAAGCTCGTCAAGACCTTGATCGTGGTCGCTGATGGCAAGCCGCTCGCGGTGTGTCTGCGCGGCGATCACGAGCTCAACCTGGTCAAGCTCAAGGCGTACCTGAACGCGCACACCTCGTATTCGTGCTCCGATATCGAGCTGGCTGACGAGGAGATCACTGGCAAGACGACCAAGGCCCCTGTCGGGTTCGCTGGACCTGTCGGGTTGCCCGATGGCGTCGACGTGGTGATGGATCTCTCTGTCAAGCCGATGGTCGACTTCGTCGTGGGCGCCAACAAAAAGGACGCGCACTTCATCAACGTCAACCATGGTCGCGACTTCTCGCCGATCGGTGTCACGGATCTTCGCCAGGCAAAGGAAGGGGACATCTGCCCTGTCACCAACGAGCCCTACGTGTTCATGCGTGGGATCGAGGTGGGGCATATCTTCTACCTCGGGCGCAAGTACTCCTCGTCGATGGGGGCGTCGCTCCAGGGCGATGATGGCGAACTGCACGAGCTCGAGATGGGGTGCTACGGCATCGGCATCACGCGCATTATGGCGGCGGCCGTCGAGCAGAACCACGACAAGCACGGCATCATCTGGCCGATCCCGATCGCGCCCGCGCAGGTGATCCTGTTGCCGCTCCAGCTCAAGGATGAGGCGGTCGTCGAGACCGCCGAGAACCTCTACAAGGAGTTGCTCGAGGCTGGCGTCGAGGTGATCATCGACGATCGCGACATCCGCGCTGGCGGCAAGTTCAAGGACGCCGATCTCATCGGGATCCCCTTGCGCGTGACGATCGGATCGCGCGGGATCAAGAATGGCGAGGTCGAGTTCAAGGCGCGCGATGGCGAGGTCGAGATGGTCGCCGCAGATGAGATCAAGGACAAGCTCATCAGCGTGATCCGCGAGGCAGGCGTCAAGCTTTGAGCCGCGCTGGCTTTTAGAAAACGCGCCCCCGCGAGCGCTCCATCCGCGCGATCTGGCGCGGATTTTGGTCGCGAGGATCGCTTGTGAGAGGCGCCTGGGCGGTGATGCCCGGGCGCCTCTTTTGTATCAAGGCGCCACCAAAATCCGTGACAGATCGCGCGGCCACCAGCCTCTGTGTGGCGATCCTGTGCTTGCAATTTGGGCGCGCTCGTCGCAAGAAGCTGGCGACGAAATGAACGGTGCGAAACCTCGTGAATCATTGGTTTATCCAGGGGAGGCGGCGATGACAAAGGCAGGGCAGGATCCTTACAGGAAGTCGAAGGAGCATGTGATCGCGGCGCTCGATCTCGACACGATGGACGAGGCGCTGGGCGTCGCCAGAGCACTGGTCGAGGCGGACGTGATCACGCGCTTCAAGATCGGGAGCAAGCTGTTCACGCGTTGTGGTCCGAAGATCCTGGACAGGTTGGGTGATCTCGGCGCGAAGGTGTTCCTCGATTTGAAATACCACGACATCCCGAGCGTGGTGGGGCAGGCGTGTAAGGAAGCAGCGCGCCACGAGGCGGTGTTCCTGATGACCGTGCACGCGCTCGGCGGCGCGAAGATGGTCTCGCTCGCGATGGAAGGTGCTCGCGCAGGCAGGGTGAGCGGCGAGGCGCCCGAGGTTGTCGCGGTGACGGCGTTGACGAGTCATTCTCAGGAGGAGGTCGAGGCGCTCGGTGTCTCACAGCAGATCTCTTCGTGGGCGGCGACGCTCGGGCAGGTCGCCATGGACGCGGGCGCCTCGGGGTTGGTGTGTTCAGCAAGAGAGGTCGCAGACCTGCGCGCGAGGTTCCCGCAGGCGACGCTGGTGACGCCAGGGATCAGGCCCGAGGGGTATGCGGTAAAGGATGATCAGACGCGCGTGGTGACGCCATCAGAAGCGCTCGCTTCGGGCAGCACGTATCTGGTGATCGGTCGTCCGATTTATCGCGCAGAGGATCCATTGCAGGCGGCCGAGGCGATCGCGCGCTCGTTGTGAGCGATGCGAGATAAGAAGAAGTTCAAGGATTTGGAGAGAAGGATAGATGGGAAAGCGACGAGGAAAGTGGAAGGGGAGCAAGCAGCGCGATCGGAGCGAGCGCGCGAACAGTGACGCGATCGTGATCTATGGCGTGCACCCGGTGGAGGAGTACCTCGAGGTGGCAGGCGATCGCGTGGATCGGTTGCTCGTGGCGGATACGCGAGGCGATCTCGGGAGGATCGAGGAGTTGGCGAGGGCCGCGGGCGTGACGCTCGAGCAGACATCCGGTGAGAAGCTCGACGAGTGGAGTGATGGGCGCAACCACCAGGGGGTGGTGTTGCTCGGCGCGCCGTATGCGTATGTCGAGGTGGAGGATTTGCTGGCGGGGATCGAGGATCGCGCCGAGGCGATGATCTTGATTCTGGATCAGGTCCAGGACGCGGGGAACCTTGGGGCGATCCTGAGGAGCGCGGCGGCGTATGGCGTGGACGGCGTGATCTTGCCAAAGGATCGCGCGGCGTCGGTCACGGGCGCTGTGGTCAAGGCATCTGCGGGGCAGGCGCTCCGGGTGAAGGTCGCCAGGGAGACGAACCTGGTGCGCGCGCTGGAGCGGCTCAAGGAGGATCGCTTCTGGGCGGTGGGGACGTTCGTGCGTCCTGGAGAGCGCGCGCAGGCGCCCTGGGAGATCGAGATGAAGGGGACGAGGGTGGCTTTGGTGCTCGGCGGCGAGCATGGAGGCGTGCGTCGTCTGGTGGGTGAGAGCTGTGATTTCGCGGCGTACATTCCGATGATGCCAGGCGTGGAGAGCTTGAACGTGAGCGCGGCGGCGAGCGTGTTGATGTACGAGGTGAGGCGCCAGTGGAGCGTGTGAGCGGGGTTTTTGGAGCCACGGAATAAACGGGCCAGGGGTCTGGTTAAAGTGTGGCGAAATCGGCGAGGGTCGAAAAAGTCGTTTTTTGCGCTTGACACACCTGAAGGGGCTCTATAACTATAGCGCTCCGCTGGTGAGCCCCCAAAATAGCCGGGGTCAAGGCGCACCAGTCGTTGCGAGTGCTTGTCAGGCTCGCAAAGCGAAGATGACCCTACTGCTAGCGTAGCTCAATTGGCAGAGCAGCTGTTTTGTAAGCAGCAGGTTATGGGTTCAAGTCCCTTCGCTAGCTTGACAAGAGGTCAGGGATGTGAAATGTCTCCTGGCCGAACATAGGACGGTGGGATTCCCGAGCGGTCAAAGGGACCAGACTGTAAATCTGGCGGCTCAGCCTTCGAAGGTTCGAATCCTTCTCCCACCACTAAATAGCTCGAGGTGTTTTGTGTGAATGAAGCGCTTCGAGAATGCGGGAGTAGCTCAGTTGGTAGAGCATCAGCCTTCCAAGCTGAGGGTCGCGAGTTCGAACCTCGTCTCCCGCTTGACAAAAGCCCCTTCGATCTGGTTTGAGGGGGTGGATGTCTCGAAAGGGAGCTTGTCGAGGTAAGCCACGATGAGTTCCCGTATACGCCCTCTTAGCTCAGTCGGTAGAGCACTTCCATGGTAAGGAAGGGGTCACCAGTTCAAGTCTGGTAGAGGGCTTATCGGATTCGGTAGAAGATCGAAGCCGAGGAATGTGGCGGCGTTTCTTCGGGGTGCATGCACCTTGGGATGGGCGTCGTGAACACAGGAAGCAGAAGCGAGACGGCTGTCATTTTTACGATGGGGTCGTCCGTTTTTCTATGAGGCGTTTGGCACGGCGTGCGAAGTGGCATGTCCGTGAAAGGCAAAGAAAGCTGTGACCTCCTATAGGCAAAGATGCCAGGAGGCGGTCAGCATCGAGCCCGCCGTAAGAAGCGCGGGTCTTGCCTGCAAGATGAATATGTTGAAGGCGCATTAAGAAGCCGACCACTTCCAGAGGAGTGAGAAGAAAATGGCGAAGGAAAAGTTCGAGCGTAATAAGCCGCACGTCAACATCGGCACCATTGGTCACGTCGACCACGGCAAGACCACGTTGACGGCTGCGATCACGAAGGTTCTCTCGGAGCGCTTTGGCGGCGCCGGGATGGATTTCGACGAGATCGATAAGGCTCCCGAAGAGAAAGAGCGCGGAATCACCATCTCGACCGCACACGTCGAGTATGAGACGGAGAACCGTCACTACGCTCACGTTGACTGCCCCGGTCACGCTGACTACGTCAAGAACATGATCACGGGCGCAGCGCAGATGGACGGCGCGATTCTCGTGGTTTCGGCTGCTGACGGCCCGATGCCTCAGACTCGCGAGCACATCCTGCTCTCGCGTCAGGTTGGCGTCCCCGCCATCGTCGTCTTCATGAACAAGGCTGACATGGTCGACGACGAGGAGCTCCTCGAGCTCGTCGAGATGGAGGTCCAGGAGCTTCTCGAGAAGTACGAGTTCCCTGCAGACTGCCCCATCGTCGTCGGTTCGGCGCTTCAAGCCCTCGAGGGCGAGAGCGGCAAGTTCGGTGTCGATTCGGTCCTCAAGCTTATGTCTGAGGTCGACGAGTACATCCCGCTCCCCGAGCGCGACACGGATCGTCCTTTCCTGATGCCGATCGAGGACGTGTTCTCGATTTCGGGTCGTGGTACGGTCGTGACCGGTCGTATCGAGCGCGGCGTCGTCAAGACCGGTGAAGAGGTCGAGATCGTCGGACTCGCCGAGAAGACCGAGAAGACGACCGTGACCGGCGTCGAGATGTTCCGCAAGATCCTCGACTACGGCGAAGCTGGCGACAACGTCGGTTGTCTCCTTCGCGGCGTCAAGAAAGAGGAGGTCGAGCGTGGTCAGGTCCTCGCAAAGCCCGGCTCCGTGACGCCTCACACCAAGTTCAAGGCTCAGATCTACGTCCTCTCCAAGGAAGAGGGTGGCCGTCACACGCCATTCTTCGAGGGCTACCGTCCTCAGTTCTACTTCCGCACCACGGACGTGACTGGCACCGTCAACCTTCCTGAGGGAACTCAGATGGTGATGCCTGGCGACAACATCGAGATCACGGGCGAGCTTATCACCCCGATCGCCATGGAGAAGTCTCTCCGCTTCGCTATCCGCGAAGGTGGTCGCACGGTCGGCGCTGGTACGGTCGTCGAGATCATCGAGTGAGATTCATAAGCAGCCCTGCCACCTCTTGTTAAAGAGAGGTGGCGAGGTTGTTTGTGGTGTGTGTGCGGTGGCGTTCGACGCCGCGAGAGTGGAATAGAGTTCACCGCATCGCTTGTTCAAGCAGGCGTCCATAAGAGAGGTCTCATACCTCTCCACACCATACGCCAGTGGCGCAATTGGTAGCGCAACGGATTCCAAATCCGTAGGTTCGGGGTTCGAGTCCCTGCTGGCGTGTTGACCCGCCCGAGAGTGTGGGTAAGATTCCGAGGACGCATCATTCGATGCGTCCTCTTTTATCTGTTGCGCCCCTGAAAAATGTTCCCCTTCGAGCGTTGATGTCTCGAGCGGGGGAGGGCGCACATGCTGTCGAGACGTTACCATGACTATCTCCAAATGGGTGAGCCTGGTTTATGCCGCCGCCGCGATCCTGATCTTCATCGTGCTCGATAAGAGCTTCGAATGGATCGGGATCTCGCTGCTCAACCCCAACTTCTTTGACTACGAGGTGCTCGGCAGCTATGTCCGCGTGCGCACCGTCGCAGCACTGGTTGGGGCCATCGGCGCGACCTTCTACGCTTACCGCAGGGCCGATGTCTTCGCTTATCTGAGCGAGGTCATCATGGAACTCAAGCGCGTGACCTGGCCGAGCCTGGACGAGACCCGGCGCTCCACGATCGTCGTGATCGTGTTCACGATCCTGCTGAGTGCCTACCTTGCCACCTTCGATTACATCTGGAAGTTGGTGACCGACTTCATCATCTCCCCAGGAGCTTGAGCTTATGACCATGGCCGACGAATCGAAAAAAGAGTGGTACATCGTTCAGACGTACTCCAGCTACGAAAATAAGGCCAAGCTCGCCCTCGAGGAGCGCATCGCGCACTCGGGGCTCGAGGAGTACTTCGATCAGGTCTTCATCCCCACGGAGACCGTCACCGAGGTGCGCAACGGCAAAAAGCGCCAGGTGACGCGCAAGTTCTATAACGGCTACATCTTCGTCAAAATGCATCTCACCGATCAGACCTGGCACGTCGTCAAAGACACGCCAAAGATCGTGGGTTTCCTCGGTAACCAGCGCGAGCCGGTTCCAGTGCCCGAGGAAGAAGTGCGCCGCATCGAGGAGCGCATCGAAGAAGGCAAGATGAACACCAAGCCCACCTACACCTTCAGCCAGGGTGATAAGGTGCGCGTGATCGAAGGAAACTTCAAAGACTTCACCGGCACCGTCGAGGAAGTCAACGAGGAGAAAGAAAAGCTCCGCGTGTTCGTCGAGATCTTCGGTCGCCCGACCTCGGTCGAGTTCGACTTCGAGCAGATCACGACCGTCGAGGAGTGAACCTCGGCACATAGAGTACAGGTACGATGACAAAAGCCCGGCGGTCACCCGCCGGGCTTTTGCGTTTGTGTGCCACTGGATATCTTGTATATTCGAGTGCCTTTTTATGTCTGTGTCTTGAATGTTAGGTCTTGTGGATTGATGTCAGCACCTCGCCAACGTATTTGCCGAGTATCATTGCCCTTGTTCGTCATCGCGTGTTTGTGCGTCCTTGTTGCTATACCTGGTGTGGCCAACGCGCAGGTGAACGCGTCGTACCGACCCGCTGCGAGGTTCCTCGATGGCTCGACCATGAACGAGCGCTCTCCTGTGCGACTCGTCGCTCATGGCGGCAAACCAGCGGAGGAAGAGAAGCTGCCTGAGTACGTGCCTTTTTTCAGGTACGAGCGCAGGAGGATGATGCTCGGAGGGATCGCCTCGTGCTTTGTGGTCGCGGGCGTGGCCAGGGCGGGTTGGTTCATGTCTGTGGACGTGATCGCCTCCATGACAGAGGTGCTCCCACCTGCAAGCGGGCCTGTGGAGAGGAACGTGAACTACGGGATGTTCGTCGCGCCAGCGCTCGTGTGTCCTGCCGGGGCTGCGCTCATGGTCTGGAAGGTCGGCAAGGCGTTCGGGAGAAAGGGGCAGCTTCGGAACGCGATGTTGGGCGCTTACGTTGGCTTTGGCGCGGGGTTGCTCTTGCCTGGCCTGGTGTCGCGTCGCTTTATCCCCGAGCAGCACGCGGACAGACCTCTCCTCTCCTGGCTCGCGTTGGCCATCCTGATCGCGCCGACCAGCTCGGCGTTCTTCTCGATGCTCGAGTACAAGAGGTCGGACAAGGCCCGGTTCCTGAAGAGGATCGGGTCTCCTTCGCTGGCGGTGACGCCCGCGCCCGGTGGGGGAATTGCTGGGGTTGGTTTCCGTTTCTAGAACAACGCTTTACATCTGTTGTTGTGCGGGGGCGCCGAGTTCGTTCGTACAGAGCCACGCTTCGCGCGACTCCTCGATGAGAGGGGTGTGTCGTCTCGGTGGTCGAACAGGATGTAAAAAGCGCCTGAAACGACTTGCATTCAAGGCTTTGATCCACTATCTCTGCGCGTCCGCGTCTTTACTGGGCCTTGCGTCTGGTTTTATCGCGGACGTTTTTTGTGCCTCCTCGTGGGTTTAGCGCCACGAGAAAGAGGCTTTGGAATCTCACCGCAGGAGTCACCCGCAGCGCGCCCGATTTGAACGGCGCCAAAAGACGGGGACGTTCGCACTGCAAACGAGGAAAGTATGGCTAAGAAAGTAGTTGGGCAGATCAAGCTCCAGATCAAGGCGGGGATGGCCAATCCCTCACCGCCTGTGGGGCCTGCGCTCGGTCAGCATGGTGTGAACATCATGGAGTTCTGTAAGGCATTCAACGCCAAGACGCAGGACCAGCCGGGCATGGTTATCCCTGTCATCATCACGGTCTACGCAGACCGTTCGTTCGACTTCATCACCAAGACGCCTCCTGCGGCTGTGTTGATCCTCAAGGAGATCGGCGCACCCAAGGGCTCTGGCGTGCCAAACCGCCGCAAGCTCAAGCAGAAGCTCACCGTCGATTCGCTCCGCAAGATCGCCGAGATCAAGCTCCCTGACTTGAACACCGACGACGTGAACCAGGCGATGCGCACCATCGCTGGTTCGGCACAATCCATGGGCGTCCTTATCGATGGAGAATTTTGATGGCTAAGCACGGAAAGAAGTACCGCGCGGCGAACAGTCGCGTCGACAGTCTCAATCGCTACGGCGTCACCGAAGCCGTCGAGCTCGTCAAGGATCTCTCCTTCGCGCGCTTCGACGAGTCGATCGACCTCTCGGTGAACCTCAACGTCAACCCTCGTCACGCTGACCAGATGGTTCGTGGCTCTGTGGCGCTGCCTCACGGCACCGGCAAAGAGGTCCGCGTCCTCGTGTTCGCCAAGGGCGAGAAAGCGATCGAAGCTCGCGAAGCTGGCGCCGACTTCGTCGGTGACGCAGACCTCATCGAGCAGATCCAGGGTGGTTGGCTCGAGTTCGACACCGCTGTCGCCACGCCCGACATGATGGGCCAGGTCGGCCGCATCGGTCGCGTGCTCGGACCTCGTGGCCTGATGCCTAACCCGAAGACGGGTACGGTGACCTTCGACGTGGGCAAGATCGTCGGCGAGCTCAAGGCTGGCCGCGTCGAGTTCCGCGTGGACAAGTCCGGTATCATTCACGTGGCATTCGGTCGCTCGAGCTTCACGCCCGAGAAACTCGAAGACAACCTGCGCGTGATCGTCGAGCGCCTCGCTCGCCTCAAGCCTGCGAGCGCCAAGTCGCCTTACTTCCGCACGATCACCATCTCGAGCACGATGGGCCCTGGTATCAAACTCGATACCTCGTTCGCCACCAACATGCTCTGATGTGATTTGTGCCATGTGACAGGCCTCGTGCTTGTCGCGTGACGCGAAGATCGAAAAGGGGCGCGGACTTGTTTTTCACAAGTCCGCGCCCCTTTTCTTTTTTGCCCATCGTTTTGGCAGATCGGAATAACCCCGGCGCCGATCCGCTTACACCCCTCGTCGATATCGACGTGTGCCGCACCGATCACGCGGCGAAGTCACGAAATGAAAAAGAACCAAACGAGGAACGATAGCAAAAGCACTATCGACTCACATACCGCGACCGATGACCGTCGAAGAAGCAGGCAGCGCTTTATGCGCGCTAAGACCCGCGGAGGTGGTTTCGAATGCTCGCGCTTATAAAGAAAGCACGTGTGCTGCTCACTGTCTCCAGAGCGCGCTGTCATTGGCTTCGAGGTGGTCTGATACCAGACGCCTGACCTGCCAGGTCGCTTCTTTGTAACGCCGCTGTTCGAACCCTCCCTTTGCAGGAGGGTTTTTTCGTTTCACGTCAGCGGCGCGGTGAAGGAGCACACCGTGAAGGACAACAAACAACTTATCGAACAGCTCGGCCAGATGTCTGTCGCAGACTTCGTCGAGCTGACGCGTCAACTGGAAGAGACCTGGGGCGTGAGCGCGAGCGATGCCTATGTGCAGGTGATCGGGCCTGACCCGAGCTCGCTGACAGTCCCAGAGCCGCCGCCCGAGTATGAGCTGGTGATGATCTCTCCAGGGAACAGCAAGGTTCAGGCAATCCGCCTGATCCGCGAGGTGACAGGGCTCGGATTGAGCGAGTGCGTGGTGCTCGCGAACGACCTCCCGAGCGTCATCCGAAGCGGGCTCGAGCCCGAAGTCGCCAGAGATCTCGAACGTCGCTTCGAGGAACTCGGCGCGGATGTCGAACTGCGTTGAAAAAAAGAAGAAAAAATCGCTTGACGTGCTGTGAGCCGTTGAGTATCCATACCGCCCGCTGGATGGCCCGAGGGTCATGCGGCGACGCCGAGGAAAACCTCAGCGATAATCATGACGACCGTGAGGTCGACATGTTGCACATAGATCGTCGAGTTTCGTCGACATGATACGACGCGCCATCAGAGAAGCCGGTGCTTCCTCTTCTAAAAGAGGGGATAAATCCAGCGGAGATGGTTCAAAGAGATAAAGCGTGCGCCACACGATAGTGGAATGATTGTTGGATTTGTCGCGCACGCCAACATCCCTCACGACGGCGAGGAGGCCCATCCTCCTGCCAGTTTATAGGTCGTGACAGATGTTCTTTGAGCCCTCCCGTGGATCTTTCACGGCGAGGGCTTTTTGTTGGTTTGCGTCAAGAACTGACCCGAAGAAGGAGTTTGAACGTGAATCGTACCGAGAAAGAGCAGCTGGTCGAAGAGCTGCGCTCGGACTTGTCCCAAGCGAAGTCAGTCGTTCTGGCATCGCACGTGGGCATGGACGCGGCCACGGTCAACGAGCTTCGTTCCAATTACCGCGCGGAGGATGTGACCTACCGCGTGGTCAAGAACACGCTGATCAAGATCGCGATCCAGGACACGGACATGACGGTTATCGCCGACATGTTCCGTGGCCCAGTCGCCATCGCCTACAGCTTCGAAGATGCCGTCAGTCCGGCGCGCGTCGCTCGTAATTTCGCCAAAGATCACAAGAACTACAAGATCATTGGCGCTTATCTCGAGGGGCAACGCTTCGAAGAAGCAGGGGTCACGCAGCTCGCTGACATGCCGACCAAGGATGAGTTGAGGGCAAAGTTCCTCGGTCTCCTCCAGGCCGTCCCAAGCAAGTTCGTCCGCACGCTCAATGCAGTGCCACAGAAGATGGTCATGGTCCTCAAGGCGAAAGCCGACAAGGACGCTGCATAAGCAAACGTATGTGGCCACGCACTCGCCAGCAGATTGGCACCGCGTGGCTTCTACCAACAAAGAGTAAATTGGTCGCCCGCAACTGATGATCGGGTCGGCCTGCAAAGAAACATAGAGGAGACAGACATGTCTGATGTGACACGTGAGCAAGTTGTTGATTTCTTGAGCTCCATGAGCGTTCTCGAGCTCTCCGACCTCGTCAAAGAGCTCGAAGACAAGTGGGACGTTTCGGCTGCTGCCATGGCAGCTCCCGTGATGATGGCTGGCGGCGGCGACGCTGGCGCAGCTGCTGACGAGCAAACCGAGTTTGACGTCGTCATGACCAGCTTCGGCGCCAAGAAGATCGGCGTCATCAAGGCTGTCCGCGAGCTCACCGGTCTTGGCCTCAAAGAAGCCAAGGACCTCGTCGAAGGCGTTCCTGCAAAGATCAAGGAAGGCGTCGAGAAGGAAGAGGGCGAGAGCATCATCGCCAAGCTCGAAGAAGCTGGCGCGAGCGCCGAGCTCAAGTGAGTTCTTATCTCGTGAGCGATGGCGCGCGGCATGACGCCGCGTAGCCAGACCGAACGGGATACGATGCACGACAGAAGAGGGCGCCGGGTGATTTTCACCCGGCGCCCTCTTTTGCTTTCTTGCCAGCGCTCTCGCTCGCTGGCGTTATTTTACGCGCTCTCTTGTTGCATCACTGCACCACTGCTCGCTCGTGTGAGTCGCGTCAGCAGCGCGGAGGAGAGAGGCGCGGGAGAATCACTCAGAAGGACTCCATCGCTTCATCGGCGAAGTCGAGGTCCGGGCTCGCGGCCTTTCTCTTGGAGCGCTTTTTTTTCTCCTTCACGTTCTCCTTCTTGTAGTACTGCGGGTAATCCCGCTCGAGCTCGCGGTAGACCGCGTCAGCTTCGCTCTTGCGACCGAGCTCCTTGAGAGCATCGGCCTTGAGCTCCAGCGCGCGAGCCTTCTCTTGCTGCGTGCCGATGCCGCGGTCGAGGAAGGCGTCCGCCTTCTCGAGCGTCCCGCGGGCATCCTCGCTGCGTCGAGCGCGCTCGACGTCAGCGATCGTGGTGTTATTTGGCGCAGGCTTCCTGGCCTCTGCTTCCGCCTTCTTCTCGCTCTGTTCGACGGGGCGAATCGCCATGTCCTTGTTCCCTTGCTCGTCGGACGGCGAGGTCGCCGAGACCTCGGGAGCGGACGGCGCGGGGCCAGTCGAGGACGAGGTGGTCTTGCGCGGAGCAGGCGCGGACTTGGATGTTTTACGCTCGTCGCGGTTACGGCGGAGGCGATCTGCGATCTTGAATCGTCGAGATGACTTTTGTTCCTCGACGCTCTCGGTCGAGCGAGCGTAGCCGCCATCATCTGCCGGAGCTTCCGAGGTTGGCATCGGCGCTGGTTCCTCGGCGGGCGCTTCGACATCGTCCAACATGGCGTTCCCGGCCATGCTGTCCTTGCTCGAGGTGGCGGGTGCCCGTTGGGCGGTGCCATCCCCCTCGGCGCCACCGAACAGGCGGTTCGTATCGCGCGAGGGAGCCTGAGCGTTCTGATCGTAGCTCTCGTCGTTCTTTGCCAACGCGTCCAGATCCGTGCCCGAGCCGCTCCCGCGGTAAGTGTAGGCGCTCTTGCTCGACGAGCGCTTCTTGCTCGGTTTTGCCTTGGAGGCGTCCGCGCGGTAGTTGTCCTCGTCGAGGCTGTCATCCGAACCGATGAGTGATTTCAGCGAGCTGGAGTCGAGCTCATCCTTCTTTGGCGCCTGCGCTCTGGAGCGAGCCGAGGATTCGCGGCGGCTGCTTCTGTTCTCGAGCCAGCTCTCGCCGCTGCCCTTGTCCATCGACTTGGCGAGCTTCTCCTTCTGCTTGTTGTCGCCCATGGCGAGCGTCTTGTTGCCGACGGCGGGATCTTCTTGCTGGATACCCAGGGTCGTTTGCCTGTTCTGCGCGATCTCGGGGAAGTCGTTCGCCGCGATGGTCGGCTCTGCGGTCTCTGCCTCTTCCTCGAGGGCAGCGAGCTGCGGTCTTGCGGGCGCAGGGGCGCTATCACCACCGAAGCTGACCTCGTTGGTGACGCCCGAGTTGGCCTCGCTGAATTTTGCCTCCATGGCGGGTTGCGACATGCGCTGGGCGATGACACCTGCGCCGATGAGGACGCAGAGCACGGCCGCGAAGCTCATGGCGCGGTAGAGATTCTGGCCGCCCCAGAGAGACTCGGTAGACGAGCGCGGGCTCCCGGGCGCACGTCGCCCACTGGTCCTCGCTGACGCGCTGGCGGCGACCTGAGCCTCGGCCTGTTTGTGCGCGGCCTCGAGGATCGAGGCGCGCACGCTGGCGCGAGGTTCTTCCATCGGCATCGCGGCGCGCACTTCGCCGAGCATGGCAAAGGTCGCCTCGAGCTCGGCTCGCTGGGCGTCATCGAGGCCATCGGACACGTTGTCCGATCCCTCCATCTCGTCTGTCGTGGCCTCGTCGTGCTCGTAGAGCAAATCGACTAGCCATTCTGTCGGCTTCTCGGCAGACATCTTCATTCTCACTGCACCAAGCGATGGGTTCCTCTCACCTCTTGGCGCGCTCAAGGTCAGCGCGGCGCGCTACCTCTTCTTCCTCGTTTGGCAAACGATATGAAAGAAGGCGATCTCGCGTGCTCCGTGCTCTCCTCTGGGTAAACGTGAATCCCGGTCCATTCGTTCCTCGGTGTTGGTTTCAACTTCACCTCTCGTGGCGATCGCTGGATTGGAGGTGCCACACCCTCCATGACTCACTTATCCCAAACGTAGACGGCGCACTTTGGATCTCAAAAAGTTTCTTTTTCTTTTAAAAGACCGCGTGATCTTCGCCTCCTGTTATTCTCCTCCTGGGACCACCTCCACGCGCTCTTCCTCGTCAAAACGCACGTCTTCATATTGTGCCAGATGTCCGCGTAGCGCTTCGAGCGCGTAGCGCATCCGGCTCTTTACTGTGGGGATCGGGGCGCCGACGACGTCGGCGATCTCGCGAAACTTCAACCCGGAGACCTCCTTCAAGAGGAAGACCTCGCGCTGTTCTTCGGGGAGTTTGGCCAGCGCGTCCTTGAGGCGATCCATAAAGATCCCGCGCTCGTAGCTCATGTGCGAGACGTTCGCCTTCGCGTCCACGAGCATATCGAGGTGGCTCGCGCCTTCCTCGTCCCCCCCGATCTTTTCATTGAGTGAGAGCTCGTGCGCCTTGCTCTTCTTTCGCGCGCGGTCAATGCACAGGTTGCGCGCGATGGTGTAGAGCCAGGTCGTGAACTTCGCGCTCTGCTTGTACTTTGGCGCGCTGCGCACGACGCGCAGGAAGACCTCTTGGAGGAGCTCTTCAGCGATATCCTGCCGCTTCACGCTGCGCAGGATATAGTTGTAGATCGGCTTCTCGTGACGGTTGAGCAAGATCTCGAACGCGCGCACTTCCCCCTGCGCGTAGAGAAGCATCAACTCCTCATCGTCGCGTTCTTCGAGCGGCTGCTCATCGGCCTGCTTCTTCTTGCGGCCAAACGCACTTTTGAGCAATGAGAACAGCATCGCGCCGCCATGGGTGGTTCTCTCCCCGATCACATCGCACGCTTATTTTAGGGGAGAGGGAGCGCGCCAGGAAACTGTTTCCTCGCGCGCCCTTTCAATGAGCGTGGACTTACCCTTCATTGGTACGTCATCAGGCGGTGATACGCAAGACTGCGGCCGCTCTGTGGCCGCCTGCGAGCCCTCATGCTGCCCCCCGGCGTCAGATACACCGCCCTTGTTTACAGAGCCTGCTCGCGCCATTTTGTTCCATGACTTTCCCGAACGTCGCGCTCTCTGGCACTCCGCGCGTCGTGCCGAGCAAAAGTGAGGCCGCGTAAAAGTTTTGAGCGCTGGCTGGCCACGACACCCAGGGTGTAAAACTTTTACGCGGCCTCACTTTTGCGAGCCGCAAGCTCATCGCCAAACCACACCGACCTTGGAAGTTCCCACATGAAAGAGCGCCCCGTATCACCAGCCTTTCTCAATAACCACGAGCCCATCGCCGAGCAGCTCGAGCCGCTGCTCGAGCGCTGCCAGAGCGTGCTCGAGGTTGGCGGCGGCTTGTGCAATCACGCCGAGTTCTTCGCCGAGCGCCACCCGCACCTGACCTGGCGCGTCTCCGAGATCGACCCGCGCTATCGCGCCATCGCCATCGAGGCGCTCGAAGCGAGGCAGTTGCCAAACCTCCACGGGCCGCTCGCGCTCGACCTCTACGACGAGCGCTGGGAGGTCGAACCCGTGGACCTGATCTTCTCGGCGAATGTGCTCCATATCGCGCCAAAGGACGCCGGCGAGCGCCTGTTTCTGCACGCGTCGCGCGCGCTTGTGCCTGGCGGTGTGCTGTTTGTCTATGGGCCTTTCCGCTACAGAGAGCGAGAGCTCGAGCCGAGCAACCTGCGCTTCGAGCGACACCTGCAAGAAACCGATCCCGCGCGCGGGATCCGCGTCTTCGAGGAGCTCGACGAGGTCGCCAGCGCGCACGGCCTTCGCTTCGAGCGCGACATCCCGATGCCCTCGAACAACCACGTGCTCGTGTGGAGGTTGTCCGCCTGAAGCGACGGGGACGCGCCAAAGGCTTACGCCCGAAGCTCTCTGGGAATCCTCACCCGGAAGGTCGATCCTTGACCGAGCTCGGAGTCGACCGAGATGCTGCCGCCGAGCAACTCCGCCAGCTTCAAACAGAGCGTTAACCCGAGCCCCGTCCCGCCATACTCGCGCGTGGTGGACTCGTCCGCCTGCGCGAACGCCGCGAAGATGCGCTTTTGCTGGTCCTTCGAGATCCCTATCCCTGTATCCTCGACCGCGATCACGACCATCTTGCTCGTGAGCTCGGCCTTGATAGAAATCGTCCCCTCGCTGGTGAACTTGGCCGCGTTCGAGAGCAGGTTAAAGAGGATCTGCTTGAACTTGACGCGATCTGTTTTCAAGACCACATCCTCGCGGATCGGCGTGATCACGAGCCGGTTGCCTCCGCTCGAGATGAGCGGATCGACGAGCGTGGTGATCTCCTCGACGAGCGCCGTGAGTGAAAACTCCTCGGGGTAGAGCGTGGTGCGACCCGCCTCGATCTTCGAGAGGTCGAGGATGTCATTGATCAGCCCGAGCAAGTGATTCCCGGCGCTATGAATCCGCTCGAGGTCCTCCACGATCACCTCACCCGAGTGCTCGTGGGTATCCTCGTCGCCCTCGGCATCTTCGTTTACGTCTTCGATGATCAACTCGGCGTAGCCGATGATGGCGTTGAGCGGCGTGCGCAGCTCGTGGCTCATGTTCGCCAGGAACTGGCTCTTTGCCATGTTGGCGCGCTCGGCGGCCTGTCGCAGCTCGTGCTCCCTGGCGACCTCGGCGTTCTTCTCCTCGCGTCGCCTGTCGTAGAGCTCGGTGACTTCATCGAACGCGCTCTGCATCGATCGCGCGTTGAGCGCGCTGATCGTCGTGGTCATCAAGCTCATGATCGCGACCGTCGAGCCTGTCGCGAGCGCCATCATATCCCCGGTCAGGTGCGTCAAAATCAACGTCACGAGCAAACACCCCGATGCGCTCAGTGACCCGACCGCCACGATCGCGCGGCTGTTCAAGACCCCGCTGGCGATGATCACGGGCAGCAGGCTCGAGAAGTAGAAGGGGCTCATCCGCATGTTTAACAGTGGCAGCGGGATGAGCATCATCGAGAGCAGGGCTGTCAACATGATGCCTGCTGCGTTCACCTTCCCGCGCCGCGTCCAGATCATACCCAGGGTATAGAGCGCCTGGATCGAGAGCAGAAAGGGGAGCGCCTGGAAGAAGAGATCTCCTGCGATGAGGAAGGGGATCGAGGAGCTCGTGTTGATGATGCTGAAGACGAGCATCATCCAGAGCATCGCGACGCCGCGCTTTTTCAGCACCACGTCTTCGGTCGCGATGTCGAAGTACCAGCGGTAAAGACGTCGGAGCGGGGAGGTCGAGTTTTTTCGTTCAGAGAGAAGCTGCGGATCTGCTTCAGCGGACATGATCGGGACTCCTGCACAAGCCTGACGAATCCGTACTCGGACAAAAAAGGAGGGCGCCGTGTGAGGGTCCCTCCTTGAAAACGGCATATCGATGGTCGACATGCCTTTATGGATTCTTAAGGCGTTATGCGCACTATATCAGAGCGCGCCAGCAATTTCTTCCGCGATCTGACCGACGGTTGTTTCTTCCTCTCCCCAGCCTGGAACCACGGTCTTCTCCTCCTTGAGTTCCTCGATCTTGGGCTTGAGGTCGGCCCACTTGTTCATCTCGATGCAACGCATCGCGAGCACCTGAGATGGCCAGCGCTTGTTGGCGAGCATACGCTCGACGACGGGCTTGATGTCCTTGACGTCTTTCTTCTCGAGCTCGCTCTTGATCACGTTGCAGAGATACGTCGAGTCCTTCTCGAAGGTGTACTTTCCTTCCGTGGCGTAACCCTCCGCCTCGAGCGGGAGCGAGTTGACCGCCTGGGTCACGCCCGCCGTGCCGCGGAGCTCGATCAGGCGCGTGAACGCCACCGAGCGCATCAGATCCTTGCGCGTCTTGACCTGATCGTTGAGCAGCGAGGTCGCCTTGGGACCCTGGATCTTGATGTAGGTGTCCATGCAGGCATCCGCCAGCAGACCATCCGATTTGGGGTCTTTGATCGCGCGCTCGAGGTAGGGGAGGATCACCGGGTTCTCGGTCTCGAGGATGACGACCTGGAACTGCTTGGAGATGTTCGGGTGCTCCTTGTTGGCCTTCTCGAGGATCACCTTGGCGAACTTCTCCTTGGTCTTGTCATCGGCGTGCTCGCGGATGGCCGCGGCCAACATGCCGGGCTCTTTCTGCTCGGCGAACCACTTCATCATCCCGTCAAAGCCCTTGTCTCCAGCGCGTGGGAGGACCTGCGTGAGCGTGGTGCGGCCAAGCTGGCTACGCAGCTTGTGATCCTCGGCCAGCCACTCGGCCAGGATGTTCTCGAGCTTCTTCTTGTCCTCGCCCTTGGCGAACGGCTGCAGGTAGTAAGCCGCGTCCTTGGCGATCACCGCCTTGGAGTCCCCGCTCACCTTGACCTGACCACCCTTGGCCTTGAGCTCGTCAGACATCTTTGGGAAGTCCTGCTTCTTCCACATCTCGTCGATGACGACGACCGCCTCGGAGACCAACGCCTCCTTGTCAGGGCCGTCCTTCATCTCGGAGAAGAGCGGCTGGAGCTTCAAGATCTCGTCCTGCTCGATGAGGACGCGCAGCGCGCGCTTTCGCACCGGCATCGGCTCCTCGCCGGACTTGGCCCAGGTGACCATCTTCTCCATGCCACCCTTGGCGTTACGCCATTTCTCGACATCCTCTACCGAGCGCTCGCATCCGACGGCGAGCCCGCCAAACGAAAACAGCACCATCGACGCGACCAAACGAACCAGCTTCGCTCTAAACATCAAATCTATCCTTATCCTGTCCATATCGAATGGGTTCAAAGTGACCGCGGCGCCGTTTTCGGCACGGGCCGTTGCGATGGCCTCATTTTGGTGTGAAACAAGGTCGTGTCAACCCTTTAGAACTTCGCCGTCACGCCCAGGTTCGGAAAGATCGGCAGGCCGTTCAAGGGTTGACTGTCGGTGTAGTCGTAGTTGTAGAGCACACCCTCGGCGTTCGACGCGTTGTAGATATTCTGGATATCCAGGTACACGCCGAGCAACCAGCGGTTGAACACGAAGTTCTTGTCGACGCGAATGTCGAGTTGGTTAAATGCCTGGTTTCGCGCCGAGTTCGGCTCGCCGTTGACCGGCGAATACGAGTCGTTATCCGCGTTGAACACCGACCCCACGATCGGCGTGTAGGGGTTCCCCGAGACCAGCCTGAAGCGCGCCGAGATATCGAAGTTATACGGCAGGTTGTAACCCGCCACCATCGTCAGGATGTGCGTCTGGTCGAATCCGAACAGCTCCCACTCGCCCGTCTCCAGGTCGAGGCGCTCCGAGCGACTCAGCGTATACGCGATCCAGCCGAAGAGGCGCTTGTTCGGGTAGTGGCGCAGCAACAACTCCGCGCCATAGGCGCGCCCCTCTCCCTCGTTGTTAAAGAAGGTGTACTCCTGTTGGCCGGTCTCCGGGTCGACGATAAACTCGTCCGTGCTGCTCACCAGGTCATACATATCCCGGTAGAAGAGCGTCGTGTTGAACTCCAAAAACTCCAGCGGTCGCCACTCGCCGCCCAACGCATAGTGGATCGCCTTCTCACTCAACAGATCCGGGTTCCCGAAGTTCTCGAAGGTGTTCCCCGGGTTTGGCGGCTGGTCGAACAACCCGATGCCCCCCTTGAAGGCGACCTTCTTGTTGACGTTAAAGCGCGTGGAGAAACGCGGCGAGAAGGTCGCGCGCGTGATGTTCGAGTAGTAATCGATGCGCAGACCAGGCGTGAGCTCGAGTCGGTCGATCGGTCGGATCGCCGCCTCCATCCAGTACGCCGGGTAGTTCACCGACAACCCGCCGTTGCCATCCAGGCCGGTGGAGAACGGATTGTCCGTCCCCCCATCATCGAATCCCGGGATGTTGAGCTCGTAGATCGAATACGTGAACTGCGTGTCCGTCCCCATCCTCACCGAGAGCTTGTCGCTCGGCTTGAGCTCGAGGTCATCGCGCACGTTGATCGTCCACAGGTCTGTCGCAAATCCGAACGCATCGCCCACATCAAAGCCCGTCTGGATCAACCCGCCCGAGACCATAAACGTGTTCTCGATCGTATCATCCGGGCGCCACTCCCATCGGAACTGTCCGCGGTGGAAGCGCGTCTCCTGATTGATCGTGGTGATCTGGATGTCGGTGTCCCCTTGCGGCTCGTCGAGGATCACCTCCAGGCGATCCTGTGAACCGTAGACGAACAACTCGAGCAGGTGCCCCTCGAACCCTCGGAACGTCAACCAGCTCTGATAATCGTAGTAATAGGGCGCGATCGTCGCCGGGAGCGCCCCCTCTGGCAGCGCGCGCGGGATGACGAATTGGAGCACCTTGTCCACGTAACTACGACGTCCTGCCAACGCGAAGCTCCAGTTCTTGCCGAGCGGGACCTCGACCAGCGCCGAGGCATCCTGGACATCGATCTCGGCGAACCCGTGCACCTGGTCATTGCGCGGCGAGCGCGTGTCGAGGTTGATCACACCACCGATGGCGCGACCATAACGCGAGGAGAAGTTGCCGGGGTAGAAGTCGATCGACTGGATCATCTCCGAGTTGACCACCGCTGGACCAGCCAGGAAGTGATACACGATCGGAAGCTCGTCACCCTCGAGGAACACCGCCGAATCCTGCGGGTTCGAGCCGCGCACCACGAGCAAGCCCGCGCCGAACGGTGATCTCGCGACACCTGGGAGGTTCTGAACCACGCGCACCACGTCGCCGCCCGTGCCTGGGATGCGTCGTGATTCTTGCAATGTCAGCGTCTGGCGATCGACCGAGCGCCGCTCGCGTCGCGCGGTCGTGACCACAGTGTACTCGTCATAAAACTCAGCCTCGATGTAGTACTTGCCATCGAGCCGCTCGTTGGCCTTGATCTCCTCGACAAAGGCCGCCGACTTGTAGCCTTGCGCGTCCAGCAACACGCGGTATTTGCCAGGAGGCAGGCCGCGGAACCCGAACTTGCCCTGAGCATCCGTGAACTCCTGGCGAAAAAGGCGCTCGGCTTCCGGTTTGCCATCAGTGATTTCGGTGATCTCGACGGTGATACCCGGCAACAACTTGCGCGTCCCCGCTTCCCTGATTTGTCCGATGTAGTTCACCGGCTGCGCGTCAACCTTGTAGGTCGCCTCGCTCGTCTCGCCAGGGACCAGCTCGATGTCCGTCTCGTAGTCGCGGTACGCGTCGAGTTTGAGGATCACCTTGTAGTTTCCGGGAGGAACGTCGGTGAACGAGAAGCTCCCGTCCGCCTCGGTCAGGGCCGTCGCGCTCGGGGGCTCCTCGAAGTCGCCCTCTCCCTGGTAGACGATCGTGACCGAGGCATCCACGAGGCCATTGCCGCTGCCTGCGTCGATGACCTTTCCAGTAAAGGCGCTCGGCAGGATCGGCAGCTCGAAGTTGATCACGAAGTCCAGGATCACCGGGGAGGGGACGTTATTGATCTCGGCTGGCTCGAAGATGAACTGCTCGGCGGCCTTGGCCGCCGCTTCATTGAGACCATAACCCGGCCCCTCGAGGATCTCGACCTTGGTCACCTCGCCGGTGGCGCTGATGGTGAGCTTGAGCCTGACGGGGCCTTCGGCGCGCGCGTCGATGGCCGCCTGCGTATAGTCGGCCTCGACGGTTTGAACGAGCTTTGGAGGTTTGGTCAGGCGCGCCGAGCCTTTCTGGGCATCTGCGCCTCCTTCTTCACTCCCTCCACCTTGCGCCATCGCCCCCGTGGGCAGCCCGAGCGCGAGCACGAGCCCCGCGAAAATCGAGAGCGCCCTGGGCAGAATAAACGGGTGCATATCCATCATCTTTTTCATCACAATTCGGTCCTCGAGGTGAGGTCGTACCCTTTGCTCGTCAAACGCGCGCAATATGGCGTTCGAGAGCATCCAGAATCACAAAGCAAACGAGCTGTCAGGAGAATCACTCGACGTGGTCGATGACTTCGACGCGGCGCTCGATCCAGTCGACGCCGAGGCGCCCGTCCCGAACCACCGACCAGACGCTCACCGTACAGGCCGCCGCGGAGCCATCGCCGTTGGCGATATAAGGGCACGCGTCATCCCCGTTGTTGGTGCCATCCTCATCCCAGTCATTGGCCGAGTCCTGGCTCAACGGGATGTTGAAGGAGGTCGTCCCCGCCTCTTCGATGGTGTTGATGTCTGGCGCGAAGATCTTGCGGGAGTCCTCGAGATCTCCACCCGTGACAAACCACCGAAAGACCAGCGATTCGGTCTCCGGGGGGAGATACTCGGTCTCCTGGGTCGCGTTGTTGGCGGCCATCGGCGCAGGCCGCTGGAAGGTCTGGATCGACTCCGGGTCGACTCTGGAGCGAAACTCGAAGGGGACGCCCGCCACGATCGGCGTCGACTCACCCTCGCGCAGCAAATACCAGCGCTCCTCGGTCGCCTCGCTCGCGCTGATCCAGTCGAGCTTGTCGACGACCTTGCTCAGATCATCGGGGTTCTGGAGTCGTATCTCGATCCCGTTGACATCCGGGTTCTCGTTGTTCGCCTGCTCCGAGCCCGTCCAGAGGATGATGCGCTTGGCGCTCACGAACTCCTCACCGCTCGAGTCGGTGATAATCACTCGGAAGGTCGCCTGATACCCTTCCTCACACCGCGATACACCCGCGACCTCATTGAGCTCGTTGTCCTCGCCAGCCAGCGAGAGCTGGAGGCTGTTGCAGATCCCGAGGATGAACTCGGGCGTCCCGGGATAGGGAAACTGCGCGGTGGGCTCTGTGCCAAGATCCAGCGGTGGGACCAACTGCTCGAGCAGTTGGTCGATGTCGAACCCTGCCGGGACCTGATCTTCCGGGATGCCATCGCGCAACAACTCGATGAGCTCCTCGCGCGTGATCGGGCACTCGTATTGCGTGTCCGCCGAGGTCTGGAACGGGCACCAATCCCACTGGTAGGAGACCTCTTCCCCTTCCGGGATATAGACGAGCGCGTCCAACTCGGCCGTGTCGCCAGGACGCAGCGTGATCGGTGTCGCCCTCATCGAGAGCACCCGAAGTTTATCCACGCGCCAGTAAGGCGCGAACTCTGGACCACAGCCATAATGGGCCATGACCAGGAGCATGATCAGCGTGACTCCCCCAAGCCAGCGCATCCTCGACCACGACCTGCTCGCCATCGTGTCTCCTGTTCTCGTTTTCAATAAGATGCCGCGCATTGGTTGCGGCAATCACACATCATTCGTAGTGACCACCTGAAAGATGATAAGAACGCGCGCAAAGATCCAGTGAAGTTTTGTTGAGATTGGAGCGCCGCTTTCGAATTGCTCGAACTGTGCCCAGAGCTTACTCGCGGTGATAGCTTCGAGAATGCCTCCATGGCGTTCATGCAAACTCCACCAGGTTCAGGGTGTCAGGATTTTCCTTCCGAGAGCGGCAGCACCAGCTCGAAGCCTGCGGTGCTCAGGTAGTCTTGCTCGAGGATGAGATCCTCCATGGTGAGCGGCGAGTTTTCGAGCCACCCTTCGGCCGCCGAGAGGATGATGCGGGCTCCCTCGACCTTGATTTTAAAGCCGTCGGGCAGCGCGTCCTCGGTGCGCGAGCGGTTGAGCAGGACCGCCAACCTCAAAATCACGCACAGCCTGCGAAGCTTGGTGGGCAGGTTCCCTGGCTGCCCGTCGAAGCGGTGCGGCTTGAACCTGCGTCGGTGCGAGCGCACGAGCGCCCACAAGAGCTGCTGATCTTGCCTTGAGAAGCCCGGCATGTCCGAGTTCTCGAGCAAGTAGGAGCCGTGCTTGTGGTAGCGGCTGTGCGAGATGCTCAGGCCGATCTCGTGGATCTGACACGCCCAACGCAATCTCACGGCGAAGAACGAGGCGTCGATCTTCCAGTCCCCTTTGACCTGGTTCCAGATCTCCTCGGCGCTTCGCCAGACGCGCTCGGCGTGATCCCTGTCGACCGCATAGCGCGTGGCCATGCTCGAGATGGTGATGTCGCGAACGTCCTTCTCGCTCATCCTGCCGTGCAGGTCATAGAGCACACCCTCGCGCAGCGCCATCTCCGAGACCTTCATCGAGTCGATATCCAGACCTTCGAAGACACCGATGAGGATCGCCAGACCTCCAGCAATCACTGGAACGCGCTCGCTCTTCAATCCCTTGATGTTGGCGAGCTTGTCGATCTCGCCCTGGTCGATCATCGCGTCGCGAAGTCGGTACATCGCTGGCAACGTGATGCCCAGCGAACCGAGACCTTCTTCGACGAGCATAGATTGGATCGCCTTGATCGTGCCGGAAGCGCCGAGCGCCTCCTCCCAACCCACGCGAGGGAACGTCGTCGCGATGCGCACGAGCTCCTGCCTCGCCGCGAGCGTCGCCTTGGTGAAGCTCTTCTTGTTGAGCTTCCCATCGGAGAAGAACCGCTTGGAGAAGCTCACGCAACCCATGTAGTGACTCTCGACCTCGAGGACCTCGAACTCCTGCCCGATGATCACCTCGGTGGAGCCTCCGCCGATGTCGACCACCAGGCGCTTTCGCCCTTTTGGGTCAAAGATCCCGTGCGCCACGCCGACATAAATCAGTCGGCCCTCCTCGCGCCCCGAGATGATCTCGATCGGGTGCCCGAGCGCGTCCTCGGCGTCGCGCAAAAAGTCCTTGGCGCCCTTTGCCTTGCGCAAGGTGTTCGTCCCCACCGCGCGCACCGACGCCGAGGGGACCTCCTTGAGCCGCTCACCAAACCTCGCGAGCGTCTCGATGGCGCGATCCATGGAGTCCTGCGAGAGGTTGTTGTCCTTATCCAGGCCGCCGCCAAGGCGCACCATGTCCTTGATCTTGTCGATTTGTTGGAGCTGCCCATCCTCGAGGACGCGCGCGATGATCATGTGAAAGGAGTTCGAGCCAAGGTCGATGGCGGCGAGGATGTCGGATTCGTGCTGTGACAAGGTGAGCCTCGGTGGACGTGGAGAGTGCGGAGCAACATGGGCAATGGTCGCTCCTCGGAAGGATATCGATTTGTTTAGTTCTCTGCCGCCTGCTTGGCAACCTCCTTGCCACCCAGCAGTCGCTCGCCGAGCCACCAGATCACCACCGTCGAGAGCGGCAGCGTGACCGCCAACAGGAGCAACACCTCGGTCCACTCTGGCTCGATGTTGGTCATGTCCACGCCCGCATGTTCTGCATACCTCGGGAGGATCACGCCATTGAATGTGTTGACGCCTGCGTGGCACAGGATCGCTGGCCAGATGCTCCCCGAGCGCACCGTCAGATACGCCATCGCGCAGCCGAGCAGCGCCAGCGAGAGCGCGCCCGGCGCGTTCATATGCAGCAGTGAAAAGAGCAGGCCGTTGAACAGGATCGCCATCCAGATGGGCTCGTGCTCGCGCTGGACAGGGAGCAAGGTGCCGCGAAAGAACGCCTCCTCGCAAAGCGGCGCGAACACGCTCACAGAGAGGATCGCGAGCACCGCGACCACAGGGTCGCCCGGCGCGAGCATCTGCTCGACGCGCTCGGCGTATTGCTGCGCCTGCTCCTGCATCCCGGGGACCGTGATCGTCACGAGCCCGCCGATGGCGTTGGCTGTCACGCCGAACAGCGCGCCCGCGCCAAAGAACAACGGCGCGCTCCAAAGCGGGGTGGACTTCGCAGATGCTCCCAGCGCGCGCCAGTTTGGCCACGGCATCGGGCCAGGTTTTCCCCACTGGCGCTGGATCAGGAGCGCGAAGCCCAACATGCAGACCACCTCGGCCACGATCAGCGCGCCCTGAGCGGGGAGCTTTATCTGGAGCAGGCTCCCCACCACCATGAACGCCACGGCGACGATAAAGAACCAGATGTAGGGGGTCATGCGCTCGAGCATCGTTGCTTTTCGCTCCTTCTTTAAAAGCGAGGGTTCGCACCGCGCTCATCTTGGTAGACTCCTCCCTTTTTGTCAGCCCCGATACGCCGAACTCGATCGCCACCACATGATAACCGTGCGGCGAGTGACAAACCTGGAGAACGTTCCTCGCCGCAGCGGCACGCGACCCGAGCCGGCAAGAAATTTTGCTGGATGGTTGGCGTCGTCTGGAAACGGTCAGCAAAATTTCTTGCCGGCTCGGGTCGCTCGGCGCCAAGGCTCTCGCCACGGGCACCCGACCGAACGCGAAGCGTGAGATGGGGAGGCGCAAACAAGGGGGCTCGACGCATTCTTACTGTAAGAAAGATTTTCGCAGGGTGCATGACATGAAAGTCATGATTTGCCACTCCAGATAGTATCGATGTCGTGTAACTGCCTGGGATATTTGGGTCCAGTGCGCGTCTGAAGAGGTTGGTCCACGATGTGCATGGTTGTATATCGCAGCTTTCTCGCGCCGAGGTGCCTTCTCGGATGACTCCCTTTTGTTGGCGGGTCATCTCGTCGGGACGTCACGTCGTGCGAGTCAGTTCGCGAATAAGTCGAACTTTGAATCGTGGAGTGATGTATGAAATTCGATGTGAACACGACGTGGATGCGGCCCTTGCTGGTCCTCGCGCTCTTTGGAGTCTGGGGTTGCCCTCCCACAGAAGAGCAACCCGATGATCCTGTCGCCGACATGAGCGAGGACACCGATCAGGGCCCCGATGGCCAGGATATGGCTGATATGGGCGAGGATGATCTTGGCGGTGATATGCCCCCGGATAGCGAGGACATGTCCCCTGATGATATGGAGCGCCCCGAGGTCTTTGTCGGTATTCGTTCCGTGACGCCCGCGCTGCATGATGCCAGCGCGCCGACCGAGGCAACCCTCGAGCTCGACCTGCAAGGAGAGCTCCCTGAGGACGCCGAGATCCTGCTCGAGGTCGATGGCGAACAGGTCGACCTCTCCGATGATCTTCGCTTTACGCCTCCCGCGCGTCCTGGCGCGCCAGGACCGCGCGCCATCTCTGTCACCATCGATCAGACCACCCACAAACTCGAGGACGCGCTCCGCTACGCCGTCGATATCGAGGGCAACCTCGACATCTCGTTCGATCCGACCTCCTCGCATCGCGCCTTCCCCGGCGTCGAGCGCGTCGTCGGCGCCTGGAATATCACCGCAGCAGACGGCCAGATCGATTGGTTCCTCCTCGATCGTCCGAGCGGCGAGCAGGACCCCACGGCGTCCTCCTCTCGCCTCGTGCATGTCCGAGAAGATGCGATGGGCATGCTGACAGTGATCGGAAAGGCCGAGCTCCCACCTGGCGCAGAGCTCGTGCGTCATCCGATGATCCGAGACGCGGACGGAGACGGGCAACCTGACGCGTTCACCGCGCTCGCTGTTTCTCCCGGCGCCCAGGGCAAGGGCGCGAGTTTGCATGTCGCGCGGTTGCGCGATGGCAACCTCGCTGGCTTCGAGACCGAGGCAACCCTCGCAGAGACCGATCACTTGCTCGACGCGGTCGCCGTCGAGTTCGAAGATCCCGACACGGGTGCCTCCCTCCTCCAGGTGGTCAGCGTGCTCGTCACGGGCAGCCAGGACGAGCGTCACGTGGCCTTCCAGACGACGTTCCCCGCGGTGGAGACCTCCGAGCTCGGACTCCCTGAGTACGAGCCCGAGCTCCTCGAGTCAGGTCGCGAGCAGCTTCGGTTGATGCTCGACGAGTCCGCGCCAGGCAACACGCCACGCGGCTTTGTCGTCGGCGTCGATGTGGACACGTCGACGGGCATCTCGGAGATCTTGTATGCGCCCGCGACGAGCCACAACGCTTCGCGCAGCAACCGCTCGAGCGGCATCATGATGCCTGATGGTGGCGGTGATTGTGATGATGGCGATCCCATCGTCCTGCCAGGGTTTGACGCGCGTATCACCGATTACAACGGTGACGGCGTCGGCGATCTCATCGTCGGCGCTGGGTGCCCCGGTGAGAGCACGGTCTTCCTCGCCGATGGTGCCGTGTTTGGAGAAGGCGCGGATGCGGTTCGTGACTTCTCGAACCCACTGGCGCTTATGCAAAACCAGACCTCGAGCGGTGGCATTCACTCCATGCGCGTCAGTGCTGGAACCCTGCTCGGGCTCGCGGCGCCTGTTTGTGACGCCTCGCTCTGCTCGTTGCCCTCGCTGTATGCCATCCCTGGCGACAAGATCGGCGATGGAGGCGGCGAGATCGTGCCGGTCCTGGCCGCAGCGCCCGCGACGAGTCACAACGCCTCGCGCAGCAATCGCTCGCAAGGGGTCGCGTTCCCCGGCGGCGGAAGCGGTGATGGAGACATCGATGCCGGAGAACTCCAGCATCGTCTGTTGCCTGGCCGCGCCGCGATCGGCGTGACGGGCACGCCGCCGCTGTCGTCCGTAGACGGTGTGAATTACTGGCTCCCGGCTGGTGATGGATTGACCCGAACCTTCGAAACCCCATCGAGCTCGCTCGAGGAGATGACCTCGCTCGAGCAACTTCGCGACGTCCTCGCTTATGACAGCGTGATGACTGAAGGAGGGCGCCTGATCCTCGCCTCTATCCGAGGTCCTGTCTCGATGCGAACGCGCGAAGAGGTCGCTCGTGATGGCGGCGCCTTGCTCGAGCAAGGCGCGCCACGCGTGATCGCTGCGCGTTGCGTGAACGCCGAGGTTGGCCAGGCGGTCTGGTCCGATGAGACCTGCCCGGGCGGCTTCGAGGTCACCGAGTTGATGCCACCCGAGGAGTGCTTCTGGGATGGCCACGTCTCGCTCTACCGCGCCTCGGATGCTGCCGCTGAAGCACCCTACGCCGAGGCGCTCGTGGGCATTCGCCCCGAGGAGAATCACAAGGGCAAGCTCTACAGGTTCTATGATGACAAGCCTGTAAACGAGGTCGAATCCAGACCCGGCAAGCACTTCCCCGCGGCGAACTCCTTTGTCTGGGGTGAGGGCCGCCACGTCTTCGCGCTCGGCGAAGAGGGTGAGGTTCTGGCTGGTGAGGTCTCTGTCGCTGATGACGCCGAGAAGCAGGTCGAGCTCACGTCGACGAAGCTCCTCGAGACCATCCGCGCGACGGAAGGGGAGGGCGCATCGATCACGCGCACCTTCTCGATCTGCCTCGAGGATCGAGGTCACGTGCTCGCCGCCAACGCTCGCGACGAGCAGGGGCGCGGACACATTTACTTCTGGGTTCCCGGTGAAGATGGTGGCGCAGTCAGCAAGGCCGCTGGTGATGACCACATCGGCAACTTCAACTTCGTGGTCGAGATCTCGGGCGTCGCGCGTCAGATCTCCACTGATGAGAAGGGGGACAACCTGATCTGCGGTCAGACCGACCACTTCCTTATCGCAGGGACGGGAGACGAGGGCTTCGCGATCCTCGACGCCGTCCTCTCGATCGAGGATGACGGCTCGTTAAAGATCCAGACCGATCCGATCTTTGAAGAGGGCGCACAACAGGGTGAGAGCCCGCTGTATGAAGGCGCCATCCCTGACGATCACAGCTGCAAGGGCGAGGCGTCTTGCCCCAGGCTCATCGACGAGGTCGGTGACTTCGATGGAGACGGCGTGATCGACCTGATCCTCCCTGGAAAAGAGGGGCCGGTGCTTTATGCGGGCAACCAGGAGGGCGCGCCAAAGCGCGTCGGTCCGATCCGCTGGATGGCTCCCGAGCAGCTTCGCGCACCCTCTTCCAGCGCGAGCGCTGGCGGTGACGCGCAGGCGATGAGGCGCGCGGATGGGAGCGTCGTGGTCCTGCCTCCGCTGGTGGTTTACTGGAATGGCGCGGCCATCCCTTCGGTTCCCTGAGGTGTCTGCACCAGGGGTCATCTTGACGCGGCCCCTGGTGCGATCTACATTCCCACTGATGCGCGCGTGATGCGCGTGTCGTCAGGACATGATTTTTGATGCCAACGGAGTTCCCCGTTGGCTTTTTCGAACAGGAGTCGACTATGGCAAGGGTGACCGTCGAGGATTGCCTTGATCACGTGGAAAACCGCTTCTCGCTGGTGATGATGGCGACGGCCCGTGCGCGCGAGCTTCGCAATGGCTCCGAGCGTATCTTCCACTCCAGGAACAAGGAGCCGGTGCAGGCGTTGCGCGAAGTCGCGGCGGGCTACATCGTCTTTGACGAGCCGAGCAAGCAGCGTCTGCGCGAGCAGCTCGGTGATTCGGTCGAGAGCCAGGAAGGCTGACCGAGCGCGAAAGCAGCAAGAAAGAAAGCGAGCGACGTTTGTTCTGCAAACGTCGCTCGCTTTCTTTCTTGCTGCTTTCTTTAAAAAACCTTCGAAGGTTCACTTCTTTATGAAGAGCGTGGCGAAGTCGACGACCTCGCCGCGCTCGAAGCGCTCGACGAGCTCGCGCAATTCGTCATCTGGCGCCGTGCGTTTGCCGAGCTTTCTGAACGCGCGGACCACGCCACCAAACTTGTTCGAGAGCTCGGCAAAAATCTGCGAGAAGGGATTGCGCTGGATCGCGCCACCTTGCACGCGCATCAACCCGTGCACGTGATCGTAGGCATTGCGCCCCATCGCCTCGTAGTAAGAGCTCGAGACGCTGCGTCGCGTCAACCTCGCGTCAAAGAATCCGCAGTTGTAGAGGCACGCGTCACCGAGCTTACGGTACGCCTCGATGCGCTCGCCAGGGGCGCCGTGTACCGCGTCCCCGAGCATGAACGCTGCGGGCCGCTCGAAACCTAGCTCTTGCTGATTCTCTGATACCACGCGCGTGTAACCGTCGAGCAGGTGTACCAGGTAGGCTTCGGTCTCCTGCGAGGTCTCTAGCCCGAGCTGATCGCAGGCGAGCTGGAACTCGTCGCGGAAGTAGTCGAGCAAGTTTGCGGCTTGCGTGATGGGTGAGGCGGGGTGACCAGGCGTTTGCTTCTTCATCGGTTTCTCTCCTTTCGAGGAACGATGTCGTGCTCGCTGACTCCGTGAGGACTGTACGAGCATCGCCGTTCTTCCTCTTGGCTTGCTCTTACAAGCTCATCGGCACGCCGACCGATCAACTTGATGCTCTTGCTGGCTGCGAAAACCGCCCGCGAACGCGCTGAATCCAGCGCCCAGACGGCTCTTTCCTTGCGCACCGGCCATGAGAGAGTATGGTGTTTGCCACCATGGCCGAGCCAAGTCGCGGCCCGGTCGATTCGACCTGAGCTTCATTCTACCAGAGGTCCCATGGGCGTCACAAAAAACCTCTGTATCCCCCACATCTTGGGCATCCTGCTGCTGATGGTCGCCGCGATCATCGCCGCGCCCACTGGTGCGATGGCGCAAGAGGGCGCCAGTCCAGGACTCGCCGATAACGAGACCACTGTCTGGCTGCTCGATGGCCCCACGCTCGATAAAGCGACCATCGAACAGGTGCGCACCGGGCTCGAGGATTCCCTGCGCGGCGAGAAGGGAAAGCACGTCCTTGGCGACGAGGCGTTCTCGGCGTATGTGCAGAACAGGAGGCCCGCCGCGCCAGCCTGCCTCTACGGCGTCGGGCCATGCGTCTCGGCAGAATCACTCGCCTTCGACGCGCTCGACGTGGCGCTCGTGATTCACGTCAAGATCCGCAAGGTGGGCGGCAACTTCGAGGCGGCCTATCGCTTGATCGACCGCCGCGGCGCTCCTGACTCCGATCGCGTCGTGCGCGGCACGAGCGCTCGAGACCTGGCCATCGCGCTCGTGCGCGAGATCTACAACGCCACGGGGCTCGTCGCCTTCTCGACCACGCCAGTCGGCGCCAAGGTCATCATCGATGGCGCCGTCGTCGGGAACACCCCGATGGAGTATCGCCTCCCGATCGGGCGCCACCGCTACAGCCTACAGCTCGAGAAATACCAACACGCCGAAGGCGTCATCGAGGTCACCAGCAAGGAGAAGAGCTCCCTACAGGTTGGCCTCACGCTCCGCCCTGGGATCCTCGTTTTGGAGGATATCCCGCCCGGCGCGCTCGTGTATATCGATGGCAAGCCCGAGCCGATCAACGCCAGCCAGCCGATCGAGCTGCCGCCTGGTGATTATCGCTACGAGGTCAAGGCGGAGGGATACACCACCATCAAGGACAACGTGCGCATCGAGCCCGGCCTGAGCGTCAAGCGCCCGGTGACGATGGTGCGCTTGAACCCGCTGCTGCGCGAGATCTCGCCAGATGTGATCGTCTACAATCGCTACATGTTCAGGGTGAACTTCGCGCAGACCTTCCAGCGCACCTCGTTCCGCGGCGCGCGCAGCGAACGCACTGACAACGGCGAACTCATCGTGCGTCAGTTCACGCCAGAAGCTGGCGAGACGACGACCGATCCTCGCCGGTTCTTCGCCACGCGCGGCCTGCGGCTCGACTTCGAATACTACTGGCGCTACTTCGGCCTCGGGTTGCTCTCGCTCTCTTATCTGCGCGACGGCAACCGCGAGTACCAGACCGTCGTCGAGGACCTGAGCACGGGCGTCGAGCGCGATGTTACTGCGATCCAGCTCGATCGTTTGCAGATTCGCCCCTTCCAGATCACGGGGCGCTATCTGTACCGAAACATCGTCCCGAGCGCGACGCTCGGCCTGGGGCTTAACTTCCAGTGGCTCCCCCCCCCC
>Ga0208061_100018_pt1 | contig 53993 bp, 48 predicted proteins | sample DeeseametaMP0555_FD_184209 | JGI IMG/M metagenome (GOLD analysis project Ga0208061, IMG submission 184209) | Marine microbial communities from the Deep Atlantic Ocean - MP0555 (SPAdes) | ecosystem: Environmental > Aquatic > Marine > Oceanic | place: South Atlantic Ocean | collected 2011-01-23 | reverse complement strand
CGGGTCGTGCGCCTGGGCGCACGACCCGCGCCCTCGCCATGCTCTCGCTCTGCTTCGGAATGGTCGGCGTCTTCTGGTCGCTCGGCGTGGAGATGATTTACGCCGCTCCGGTCATCATGGTGCTTTTGGGGGGAGTGATTTTGGCGATGCGCAGGGACCTGTGGCGCGCCGCCCTTGGCGGCGCGTGCGTCACCACCAGCGTGTATACCGGCGCCTGCCTCTTGCTCGCGGCGATCATCCCGCGCGTGTTCCAGCTCGACTGGAACACGGACAGGTTCCTCGACATCTTCATCCTCGGGATTCCACTCGAAGAGGTGATCTACGCGGCCGCTGCGGGCTTTATCGCGCCCCTGTTTTACCCATGGGCCGCGTCTCTGGCGTACGTGGATAGAGAAGAAGACGAAGAGACGTGAGGGCCGTGCGATCTACACGTTCGTGTAGATCGCACGGCCCTCACGTCTCTTCGTTGTTCGTTTCGCTGACCTTTCAAGGAGGCTTCGGGCCAGTGTACCTCGTGTTTCGAGGGCTCAGTTGCGTGACGAATTTTCCATCCTCGAGCGCGAACACGCGCCCTGTCCCGAAGACGATATACTTCGAGCCGACGACGAAGTGGGGGGACTCCATGTGCGCGAATGAGACGAGCTCCTTCCCCGTCGGTGAGTAGATGCGCCACTCGTGCTTTGCTGGCGCGCCGTCGGTTTCGGGAGGGACTCTGCTCACGATCGAAAAATGCCCATCGCGCGAGAACGTGGCGCCCTGGATGCCGTCGTCGATATCGAGCTCGATGTCTTCCTCGCGTGCTCCTGTCGTCGCATCCCAGCGCACCAACGTGTAGTGGTTTTTGCCATCCTTCTCCTCGACCTCCACGCGACCGATGTGGTCGCCGGTCGGAAAGAGCACCTGGACATAGGGGGATGGCTCGGTGAGGACCTTGCAGCCGTCGAGCCAGACGTTGGCGTGATGGATCTTGGGAGTGGGGCTATCGTCGATGGTACCAGAGATGCGAGCGCCCTTGCCGTTCGCGAAGTAGGTGACGTCGCCGTGCTGTTTTTTTAGCCCAGGGACCGCGCAGGTTTTCTCGAGCTTCTTCGCGCCGGGCAAGCGCCCGCTCTTGATGGGGCTCGCCGCACAACGCTTCGTATCGAAGCGCACCAGCCCCGAGACGAGCTTGTGATCCGATGGTGATGGACGCCTCTTCATGCCTGTCACGAGGTGAAAGGAGGACGCCCAGCGTACATACGTTCTCCCCTTCCATTCGACGAGGTGCGCGCGCAGGTTGGTTTGCAGCGCGTCATCGATCTGGTTGTGCAAGATGCCCTTTGCTTTGACGTGAAGATCGCAGCTTGCCTTGCCGCTCTTGCGATCGATCGCGATCAGGCGAAGGTGCCCCTTCTTCTTCGAGTCTGCCAGCGCGACGAGCTTCGCGCCGTCTATGCCTATGGGGTTCGCGAGCTTGTCGTAACGCCAGATCGCCTTGCCATTCTCGAGACGGATCGCTTCGATGCGACCGGATCGCTTGTCTTCGAGCCGCCGCGGAAACTTCGCTCCTCCTGCTGTCATCACGTAGGCGATATCTTGCTTTGTATCGACCACGATGCCCTCGTTCGGGATGTTCTCGGGGAAGAGATCGTCAGGGTCAGGCGCGAACTGTGGCGCTGCCTTGGCGGTTTCTTGCGCCACTGCTACACCGGGTGTGGAGGCGGTAAGCAGCGCCACGACGAGCGCGAACGAGGGCATCTTGTGGTTCATCATGGTCTCCGTTCCGGGCGTTTTTCAGGGGCGCCACTCCAGGCCAAGTCCCACCATCGGGCCACCATAACCTGAATTTTCCGTACAGGGCGCGACGTCGAAGTTCGTCTGGCAATCCACGACCCGCTCGGTGAGGAATCCTCCGCCACCGACTGTCAGCGAGAGGAAGACCGAGTCGTGCAAGCCATTTCCACGAATCAGGCGCCTCAAGCCAACCTCTCCAAACCCGTGCGTGAGCAACACGCCGCCGCCACCGCGCGCGATGATCCATGTGTCATCGAGCAGGCGACTGATCGGGATCTGTGCGTGGATGTGCAGGCTCTCGAAGCCAAACTCCTGGTTATAGAGGCTGAACTGGTTGAACACCTCGATATTAAATCCATCACGCGCGCCAAGGCGCGCGGTCTGGGACAACGTGAGAACAAAACTTCCCAGGTCCGCGGGATTCCCAGAAGTGATCCTCGATGTTCCGACGCCGAGCCCGATCTGGAGCAAGTCGGTGTCGTAGGCGAATAATCCAGACAGCGCGACCGTGCCTGCGTTCCCCGACGTGTTCGCGCCAAAGACCAGCGGCGTCATTCTCAATGTCGCCGACATCGGCGCTTCGAAGCGATAGACGGCTTGCAGGTCTGTCATCGCGCCACCCCCGAGCTCGCCGAGCGCGAGGAAAGGCCGCACCACCGCGCTAAACTCGGCCAGGCCGCTCGCGCGTGGAGGGAGCGCCCAACTCGGACCTCCAGCCGTGACCTCGCGCGCGTAGGCGCCAGGTTCCACCGCGATGTTGAGCCCGAGCTCTGCCTTGCTCCTCTCCTTCGAGCTCGCGGTGACTTCGGCCACCGTCACGATGCGCTCTTGCTGCGTCGTGGTGTCATCGTCGATCACGACCTCTTCGATGACATAGAACTCGAGCCGGTCACCGACCTCGACGCCATCCTCGATGCCGAGGTCGATGACGACCTCTCCTGCCTCGCTCGAGAGGACTTCGCCGACCGGTTTGACGGTCACTGTTTCGGGTTTTTCGGGTGTCTTCGGCTCGGGCTTCTCGCTCTCCTCGGGTGGTGTCGTTGGCTTGGTCGTGGGTGTTGTCGCTGCGCGCGTTCGCAACTTCGAGAGCGGCTCGGCGCGAACCTCCACGACCTCGAAGCCGACCCAGAGCTCACCATCGATGCGCACGACATCCTTGGGGACGCCCGGAGTCGAGATCTGCTCGCTGACCTCGAGGCCAGCTTCTCCATCCTCGATCGCGAGGAGGCTGTTTTGGCAGGCGATAAAGAGCTCGCCGCCCGAGACAATGACCCTGGAAGGAGCCGCGCAAGGAAGCTCCAGGCGCGCGTCTTCTGCGCCATTCGTCTTCTTGACGAGCGTCTTGCCTTCGAGGGTGTAGATGGGCTTTGCCGGCGCCGCGACGGTCGCTGGCGCCTCCTTGGGGGCCTCTTTCGGAGCCTCCTGCGCGGATGCGCTGGAGGTGCTCGTGAAGAGCGCGGCGATCAGTGTCAGGGCAAACCCGGTACGCGATGTGATTTTGTGAGAGCGCATGAGAGATTACCTCGGTGTGAAACAGCTAAACTGGGGGGCTGTGCCGGAAGCTAATCACTCCGCGAGGGCTTGTAAACGCGCCAATAAGTCGCAGCGAGCGGGTGTCGCTTTTGCACAAATGTGCAAAAGCGACACCCGCTCGCGCGCTCCATCGCTCATTTGTGTGCTTTGACCCAGGCGGCGAGTTTGGAGGGGCTGGCGAGCGCGCGCGCTCGGGATGTTTCGAGCAGGCGATCGCACAGGGTCGCCGCGTCCTCGAAGCGATCCTGTGGCATGGGCGCGAGGCAGGTGGCGATGATCTCGCGCAAGTCCTCGCTCAACCCTTCGAGGTTGGGGGGAGCTGTCGCCTCGATCTGCTCCATCGTCTCCATGGCATGCGCGCCATCGTATGGACGCCTCCCACAGAGCATCTCCATGAGCATGATGCCCAGCCCAAATTGATCCGAAGCGGCCGTGATGTTCTGATTTCGCACCTGTTCGGGCGACATGTAGGCGTACTTCCCCTTGCGGATATTGCCGCGCGTATCCGTGGCCAGATGCGTGGCCTTCATCACCCCGAAGTCTGCGAGTTTTACCTCGCCATCGACCGAGAGGAGGATGTTCGACGGGGTCACATCTCTGTGCACCAACCCGAGCGGTCGCCCCTGCGTGTCAGCGTGCGTGTGCAGGTAGTGGAGGGCGGTAGCGATCTCGGCGGCGATGAGGATGGCGAGAGGTTCTTCGATCGTTTCGTTGCCGCGAAGCGCTCTTAAATCGCGCCCTTCCACGTAGTCGATGCGCATGTAATGGAGGCCGCGATCGACGCCAAAATCATGCACCTGCACCAGGTTGCGATGTTGCAACCCCGCGCCGAGGGTGGCCTCCTTGATCATCGAGCGCTCGTGGATCGCCTCGCCGCGGTATTCCGGGAGCAGGACCTTGATGGCGACGCGCTTGCTGAACCCCGACGCGCCATAGACCTCGGCCAGGTAGACCTCGCACATCCCCCCGTGACCGATCCTTTCGATCAGGCGGTAAGGCCCGAGTTGCCTCAGGGTGGTCTCGACCATGACGTCCTCCATCATCGCGCGGGTTGCAATCGGGTGCGCTTTGGCAACATGTTAGAGAGGATCTCGGGCGATGTAGAGCACGAATCCACAAGATCAAGCGACACCGCGACCTCCGAACCGCGAGCCAGAAGATGAGCATCACGATCGCCACTGTGTACAGCGACGCCTTCCCCACCGAGGAGGGCTCGCGCAGGCAGCCTTGCCAGCTGATCGTCATCGAAGGCCCCGATATGGGGCGCGCGCTCGATGTCGTGGTGGGCAAGGAGGTGCTCGTGGGCACGGGTGAGGGGTGCGCGCTGGTGCTCTCGGACGAGAGGGTCAGCAGAGAACACCTCGCGCTCACGTTGCAAGAGAGCGGTGGTGTTCAGGTGCGCGACCTGGAGAGCCTCAACGGGACGATCTATCAGGGATCGAGGTTGACGCAGGCGACCTTGCCGATTGGCGCCACGCTCAAGGTCGGGCACTCGTTTCTGAGGTTGCAGCCCGGGCCGATGCACCTCGATCTGGCGCCGAGTCAACAGCGCAAGTTCGGTGAGCTCGTCGCCGAGAGCCTCTCGATGCGAGAGCTCTTCGCGGTGCTCGAGCTCGCTGCTCCGACCTCCTCGACGATCCTCATCGAGGGAGAGACGGGGACGGGCAAGGAGCTGTGCGCTCGCGCGATCCACGAGCACAGCGACAGGCGACAGGGGCCGTTCGTGGCGGTCGATTGCGGCGCGCTGCCAGAGGATTTGCTCGACTCGGAGTTGTTTGGCCACGTGCGCGGCGCGTTCACGGGGGCGGCCATCGATCGCGCTGGCGCCTTCCAGCGCGCGAGCGGCGGGACGATCTTTCTCGACGAGCTCGCGGGCATCTCGCTCAAGGCGCAGGCGCGCCTGCTGCGCGTGCTCGAGGAGCGCCGCGTGCGCCCCGTGGGCTCGGATCGCGAGGTCGAGATCGATGTGCGCGTGGTCGCCGCGTCGACCAGGGGGTTGGAGCAGCGCGTGGCAGAGGGGAGCTTTCGGCCAGACCTCTTCTACAGGTTGGCGGTGGTGCGCGTGCAGCTGCCGCCGCTGCGCGCACGTCGCGAGGATATCCCATTGATTGTCGAAGCGATGATGCGCCAGCGCGGGCTCGAGGCAGGGGAGGTCGCAGGGGACAACCTCCACAGGCTGATGGCGCATACCTGGCCTGGAAACGTGAGAGAGCTGCGAAACATCATCGAGCGCGCCATCGCGCTCTCGCCAGGCGCGCGCTCCTTCGAGGAGCTGCGCCTGGCGGTGTACCCGCAGGAGGCCGAGGAGCCGCTGACCGTGAGGACCGATCTTCCGTACTCCGAGGCCAAGCGGATGTTGCTCGAGGTCTTCGAGTATCGCTACTTGCACGATCTGATCACGCGGTGCGAGGGGAACATCTCGGTGGCGAGCCGAGAGGCCAACATCGATCGCAAGCACCTGCGTGATCTCCTGCGCCGCAACGGTCTGGTGGATTAACGCAGCGCTCACAGTCGCACGATGACGGCGGTGATGTTGTCGCTGCTGCCTCCTTCGATCGCCTTCTTGACGAGCATCTGGCAGGCGTATTCGCCATCCTCGCGCTCGAGCAGAGCGATCATCTCCTCCTCGCTCACCGAGTCATGCAACCCATCGGTGCAGAGCAAGAAGACGTCGCCCAACTTTGGCGCGATGCCAGTCAGCTCGGGGCGATCGTTCTCCGCGTTCATCCCGAGCGCGCGCGTGATGATGTTGGAGTACTTGGCCATCGCCTCGTCGGTGACCTCGTGCCCCTCGTCGCGCATCATGTTGCAGAGCGAGTGGTCGCGCGTGAGCTGGATGAGCTTGCCGTCACGCAGCAAGTAAGCGCGACTGTCTCCGATGTGGCCGATGACGACGCGATCCTCGATCTTTGCCATCACCACGACGGTGGTGCCCATCCCGCGGTGTTCGTCGACGGCGGTGCTCAGGACGGCGCGGTTGGCCATCCTGACGGCGACGCAGACCTTGTTCTCGGTGAGGCTCATCCCCGAGTCCATGCCCCAGGGCCACGTGATCGCCTCGTCGCCGACGTGATCTCTGAAGAAGTTTCGGATGGTCTCGACCGCCAGGTTGCTCGCGACCTCGCCGCTCGAGTGTCCGCCCATCCCATCGGCGACCACGTACAGGCCGCACTCGGGGTCGATGCAGTAGGCATCCTCGTTGTGGTGGCGTTTACCGACGTCGCTGATGGCAAAGTGTCGTGGGGTGATCATGATTGACCTCTGGTGTGCTGGGTTCGTATGGAGTTTGTCGCGGAGCGCCAGCACTTCTGGCGCTCACACCAGAGGCTTATTTCACGAGCCGTGCCATACGGATGGACCGCATGTTACCGTGAGGCGCTGGGGGGCGCTCCCCCCGGCAAACGCTCGAGAGGTGGTGTCTGGGTGGGGTGATGACCCCCCACCTGTTTTTTGCCACGCTTTCTTACAGGAGGAATGATGGATGTCTCGGAAGACTACGCCGCTCGTTTTGGCGGCATCGGCAGGTTGTATGGGATCGACGCGATGCCAGTGCTGGCAAAAGCGCACGTGTGCGTCGTCGGCGTCGGCGGCGTCGGCTCCTGGACGGTCGAGGCGCTCGCGCGCTCGGGTGTGGGCAAGTTGACGCTCGTGGATCTCGATGACATCTGCGTCAACAACACCAACCGCCAGCTCCACACGATGGAGGACACCGTCGGGCGCCAGAAGATCGACGTCATGGCCGAGCGCGCGCGCTCGATCAACCCCGAGGTCGAGGTCGAGGTGATCCATGACTTCTTCACCTCGGAGACGTTGGAGGAGATCCTCGCGCCCGGGTTCGATTACCTCGTCGACGCCATCGATCACCTGGGGAACAAGTGTCTGTTGATCGCGGCCTGCAAGGAACGGGGGATTCCCGTGGTGGTGGTCGGAGGCGCTGGTGGCAAGCAGGACCCCTCGATGCTTCGCGTGGATGACCTGAGTCAATCGGGCTCGGATGGGTTGTTGCGCAAATTGCGCCGTAAGCTGCGAAAAGACCATGGCTTCCCGAGCGAGCAGGCGTGGGGGATTCCCTGTGTGTTCAGCCGTGAGCAGGCGGTTTTTCCATCGCCCGATGGGGGCGTGTGTCACACCCCTCCCGAGGGGAGCAACCTCAAGCTCGATTGCGCATCGGGTTTCGGGACGGCGACTTTTGTCACGGGAACGGCGGGTTTTATGGCCGCCGCGATCGTGGTTAATGCGCTCGCTGGAGCGTCCTCCTAACTCTCGATGTGCCCTTGCCCGAGTGCTTTTTCGCGTATAGGTTGAGCCCGTTACAGGAGATGACGCATCGCGTCATCTCGCACTCGAAGAACCCAACCTTATGGCAGGTAGAAAGAAGATGAGTGAGAGGAACCTCTGGATCGCAGCCGGTCTGCGTACTCCATTTACCAAGGTTGACGGCGCGCTCGCCGGGCGCGACGCGATCTCGATGAGCGTGCCCGTGGCGCAGGCGATGGCGGAGTCGCTCGGCGACGATACGCCGGACCTGTTTGTCTGGGGAGCGGTCGCGCCGAACCTGACCTACAGCAACATCGCGCGCGAGATCTGGCTCGACGCGGGGTTGGCACCCCACGTGCCCTCTTTCTCGACCGTGATGGCCTGTTCGACGAGTATGGCTGCGGCGCTCGAGGCCGCCGGTCAGCTCGGCGCTGGTGGTCGCCAGCTCGCGCTCGTCGGTGGTGTCGAGAGCATGAGCCGCGTGCAGCTCGGCTTGACTCAGGGGCTCTCGGACTGGTTGCGTCGCTTGGCGCAAGCGCGCTCTCCAGAGGATCGCCTCAAGCGCCTGACTGACATCTCGCTTCGCGAGGTCGGACTCTACATCCCGAGCGTCAAGAACCGCGTGACCAACAAGAGCATGGGCGAGCACTGCGAGGAGATGGCCAAGGAATGGGACATCGCGCGCGAGGATCAGGACAAGATCGCCTATGACAGTCATATGAACGCTGTGCGCGCGCGCAACGAGGGGTTCTTCGACGATCTTATCATCACCGTCGATGGCGTCTCGCAGGATGCGTTCCCGCGCGAGACCACCACGCTCGAGAAGCTCGCCAAGCTGCGTCCTGCCTTCGATCGCGATAGCGGTCGCGGCACGTTGACCGCTGGCAACTCGAGCCCGTTGACCGATGGCGCCGCGGGCCTCTGGGTCGCGGATGACGCGGGCATCGATCGCCTCCCATCGAGTCTTCCCCGCGTGAAGCTGCTCGACTGGGAGTTCGGCTCCGTCGATATCCACACCGAAGGGTTGCTGATGGCGCCTGGGTATGCGCTCCCGAGGATGCTCGCGCGCAATGAGCTGCGTTACGAGGACATCGACCTCTTCGAGATTCACGAGGCGTTCGCGGCCCAGGTGCTGTGTAACATCGCCGCGTTCAACTCGAAGAGCTTCCTGACCGAGAAGGCGGGCGTGGACTTCGATCTCGGTGAGTTCCCTCTCGAGCGCATCAACCCCAACGGTGGCTCGGTCTCGATCGGGCACCCGTTTGGCGCCACAGGCGCGAGGATCTTGAGCCAGGCTGCCAAGGAACTCGCGGCGATGCCGAGCGGCACGCGCGCCGTGGTGAGCATCTGCGCAGACGGTGGTCTCGGGACTGTCGCCTTGCTCGAAGCTCCCTGAGCGTGGCTTTTTGAACGCATAAGATGCCAGCAAAAAAGAAGCGAGGGCGTGGTTTGGGTTGCAACCCAAACCACGCCCTCGCTTCTTTTTTGCTGCTGTTGGAAATTGACGCTTTTTTAGATGTTATCGGTATGTTTTTATCAGCGCGCCCAAAAGGGGGGTGGAGGATCCTTTCGGGTGAAAGAGGCAAAATCACAACCTGAGACGCGACGAGATCGCGGAATGAATGCCTGCCGCTGTCAACGCGAGGACTTCGTGTGTCGCGTATGTATGGAGAGATCCTCCAAGGAGAAGAGATGAAGAAGCCGTTGCTTATCGTGGCGATGTCGTTGGTGTTGTTTGTCGCCGGTTGTGGTTCGCTCGGACCTCACGTCGCCAAGACCTCGGACATCGAGCTCAACTCGGCAGCTGCGCGCCCGACCCTGATGGTGTCGATGTTCATCCAGAATGAACAAGATGAAGACGGTGGCTTACTCAAAGCTGCCAACGAAATGGCCAACAACCAACAGCTCTCGACGGTTGGCTCGGACGCCTACAGCCAGGTCGCCGAGATGCTCGCCAAGGATGGATTTGTCCTCTCGACCGATCCTCCCCAGGCCAAGAAGCTTGGCGAGTCCAAGATGGCCAAGAGCGACATGGCCAAGGTTGGCGGGCTCTGGTACCACCCCGATGGCGCGACCACGCAATTTACCAAGACCAGCATCAACGGTGATTACAGCGACGTCGCGTTGAAGTTGCGTGATCAGGAGAACCTCGAGGAGCACTTCGCTCAGGTCTCGATCACGGTCCGCGAGGGTTCCGGCTTTAGCGTCGGTCCCATCGGACGCTTCTACCCGATCGTCTACCTGCGCATCCTGATTTTGAACAATCAGGGGCGCGTGGTTTACAAGACCTATTTGGTGGGAGAGGGGGACAAGAACTTCATGGTGACCGACCGCAGCCCCGCCAACATGAAGATCGCGATCAGCCGCGCGCTCCGCTCGAGGACGCAGCTCGAGGTCGACACGATCAAGTGATCCTCTTTTGGCGTTGTCACTCGGGCCACGCTTCGAGCTGACAGCGCGTCAGGTGTGCTTGCTCCCACGCGTCGAGCGTGGGGGCGAGCTTTGCCTGAGTGTCATCATCCAGGGCATCGAAGCCGAGCGAGAGCTCGGCGACAAAGGCGCAGCTCGGCTGCGCCTTGTCGATCGTGGCGAGGTAGCGCGGGAGGCGCTCGTCATCGCGTTGCCCCTGACGCGCGAGCTCCGTGCCAAGCTCTGCTGTCGGCGGGAACGCGTATGTCTTGCGGTTTTCCTCGAGCTTATCTCTGGCAGGACCCCAGGCCGTGATCGGATCTGCGGAGTCGGGGAGCGCGGTCAGGATCTCTGTCACGAACGAATCCTGTTGTGTGACCCACTCGGTGAGCGCGCCGTCGGTCTCGTCGCACTCGTTGCCGATCAATCCTCTGAAGGACTCGAGCTTTTTCTCTTCGAGTTCGCGTAACTCGCGCGACTCATCGCTCTGGGGCTTGCTCAGGAAGATCGCGCGATCTCCTGCGGCGAGTCGCTGGCACCAGTCTTTTTGGATGGTCGCGATCTCGTTCTCGCTGGCATCTTCGATAATATAATAGTTGCCGAGCGGCCTGGTCTCCGTGCCGATCAGGACATCGCGCTCGCGCAGTCTGGCGTAGAGCTCGTGGAGCGTCGCGAAGTCGAGGTCATAGAAGGCGAGCGCCATCGCCTCGCGGTAGGCTTCGTTGGGCTCCTGAGCCCATGCTTCGACCATGATCGAGAGCTCGCGCTCCTGGATGGGCACCTGCGCCTTGTAGATCTGGGATGGGGTGCCGCCGCCGATGGTCTTTGCGATGGTGCGCGTGCGCAGGCAGGCGAGCGAGAGGAACGTCGCCGCGCGCAGGCCGCCGACATCCTCGCCTCTCTTTGTCTTCTTGAACGCCTCGATGATAGCGCGCTTGCCATCCTCTCCGTTGGTGCAGGTGGGAGGCGTGGGCTCGGTGGCGCGCGAGGGGTTGGTGCGCACTTCCTTGATGTAGTTATTGATCGCGAGCGAGGTGCAGCCTGAGCCACACCCGAGGCAAACGAGCGCGACGAGCAAGCGAACGGTCTGCGTGATCTTCAAGCGTTCTCCGGGATGGTCAGCGAAGATGGATCGATAAAGGGCCAACGTTTGGCGATGTCATCGAGGTCGAGTGATGAGAGCAACTGCACGTTGCGGATCGGGATTTGTTCCGGCGCGCTGTAGCGCGCCAGGACATCCGTCATCTCGTCTTCACGAAGCAAGTGGAAGATCGGATAAGGGGAGCGGTTGGTCAAGTTGCCGCGATCGGTCGGCTTGCTGTTGGCGAAGTAGTAATCGGGGTGAAAGGTCGCCACTTGAAAGGAGTCATGCAGGTTGCTGCGCTCGAGCATCGCGTTGAAGGTAGCCGCGGCGTCGAGGAAGTCGTCGAACTCCTCGAACGCGTGTCTAAACACCACGAGGGTGTTCGATAGCTTTCTTGGCGAGGTCATGATCAGCTTCTCGATCTCGCCCAGCAGCGTGCCGATGACGGTCTCGAACACTCTGGCCTCGCAGACCTCGATGTGCACCAACCCCTTTCGGTAGGGCACCGCGGCGAAGGGGCACAGGTTTAGCTCCAGGATGCACTGCTCGACCCAGCGCTCGACCTCGCCCTTGATGCTGGCAGGGCTCGCGTCGCGGCGCTCTTGCGTTGTGGGGAGCTTGTCATCCGTCGTTTGTGCTGACATGGGACCTGACCATCCTCACTGCGGAGGTAAAGGCGAAGTGATGGAGCGATAGACGCTTCTCTTAAACCTTATGAAAGGTGCGGCAAAAATCGAGGGGAAAATGTGACGCGAGGATTGCCTTTCCTGTTCGGTGATGGTGATGCGATCGAAGATATGGGGGCGAGGTGTTCTGGCGTGTTGATCTTTCTTCTGTTGGGAGAGGATACTCCCTGACGCGAGAATACCCATGTTTGAATGACGGGAGAGGATCATGCCAGAAGGACCAGAAGTACGCCGCGCCGCAGACGAAATCCAGGATCGTCTCGGAGGACACACGCTCGAGCGCGTGGTCTTCGATATCAAGCGCCTCGCGCCAAGGGCGAGCGAGCTCGAAGGCAAGAAGATCGAATCACTCGATACCTTTGGCAAGGCCACCGTGACCAACATCGAAGGTGGGCTCCACATCTATTCGCACAACATGCTCTATGGGAAGTGGATCCTCGTGCGCGCTGGCGAACCCACGGGCACCAAGAAGACCCCCAAGATGGAGCTGCACACGTCCGAGTACAGCTTGTTGCTCTACAGCACCAACAGCATCGACCTGTTGCACACCGAGGATCTGCCCGAGCACAAATACCTCTCCAAGCTCGGGCCGGATGTGCTGAGTGATGATCTGACAAAAGAGGATGTCGCCGAGCTGCTCTCTTCGACGTGGGCGAACAAGCAGATCGGCGTGACCTTGCTCGACCAGGCGTTCCTTGCAGGAGTCGGCAACTACCTGCGCAGCGAGATCCTGATCCGCGCGAAGCTCCATCACACGCGCACGCCCGCGACGATGACCTCGGACGAGATCGACACCCTCGCCGAGCAGATCTTGCGCGTCTCGCGCGAGTCCTATGATGCAGGCGGCGCGACCGCAGGGAACTACCTGACGCTCCCGAAGGGGGAGTCCGCGAACTTCGATAACTTCGAGTTCGCCGCCTACAAACAGGAGGGCAAGCCATGCCCTCAGTGCGGCACGCTCATCGAGCTCGTCGAGTTTCAGAGTCGCAACGTCTTCTATTGCCCGAGCTGTCAGAAGGCGAAGTGAACGTTGCATGGCGATCGAGGATCGTTCATCGTGAGAGGGTCTGATCCCCGTTTAAAGGTCGCAAGATGCAAGATGGCTCTCTCCGCAAATCGCATCAGAGGCTGGTATGGCCGACGATTTGCGCGCTCCTCTGTCTGGGTGTGCCCTTGTTCTGGTCTCCCGATGCGATGGCGCAAAAGATCGCGCGAGATGATGTGTTGCTCGCGATCCCTCCGGCCCCCGATCAGCTCGTGCTCGATGTCTCTTACTTCGGAGAGGTGATCGCGCACCCTGGGATGAGCGCGGCCATCGACTACACGCTCTCTTCAAAGGCCGTTCGTCTGGCCAAATTCACCGATCGTGCGCGCTTTAAACAAACCTCGTGGTTTGTCGGCGGCGAGCTCGGTGGGTATCGTCATCGCGGCAATCACGTGGGGCTGTTGCTCGGCGCGCGCGCTGGAGTGCGGCGCCAGACCGCGCGTTCGTTCCTCTTCGAGGCGATGCTCGGCGCGAGTTACTTTCACAAGCGCCTCGATGGCACCGTGTTCGTGGTCGAGGATGATGGCTCCTTCTCGGAGACGCGGATCAAGGGTCGCCCCAAGTTCGCGCCGAGCATCGCGTTCGGTATCGGGCAGCGGCTCCCCTGGTTTTTGGATGGCGCGCTCGGATGGCACGTGCGCCCCGGGGTGTTCTTCGAGATTCCTTTCAACACGACAGTCTTGCCGCACCCCTACGTGCAGGTGGGGCTCAATTACAGGTTGAGGTGAGTGATGCACAGGCGAAACCGACGTCACTTTCATCGCGCGCTGGCTGGACTGATGCTCTTGCTGGCGATGGCGAGCATCTCGTGCGGCGAGGTCCTCGAAGGCACCGAGCAAGAGGTGCTGTTTCTGCGTCACAAGGGCGCGGATATGAACGTCTGGGTGCGCGGTAATATCGACTCCAAGGTGATCATCCTCGTGGTGCACGGCGGCGCTGGTGGCAACTCGGCGGCGTACGTGCCCGACTACAAGGATAACCTCGAGCACGACTACGCGATCGCGTACTGGGATCAGCGCCATGGAGGATCGGCCCAGGGGAGCTTCTCCAAGAAGGAGTTCAACCACACCAACGCGTGGGCGCTGATGGCCGAGGATATGATGCTCGTCATCAAGATGCTGCGCGAGCGATATGGCCAGGACACCAAGGTCTTTGCCTGGGGGCATAGCTGGGGTGTGCAGCTCGGGACGAAGTTCTTGGTGGATCATGATCCCGAACTGCTCGACGGCTGGATCGCGAGCAATGGGACGCACAGCGGAAACATCGAGCACGCCTCGCGCAATGCCTATATCCTGACCTATGCGCAGGAGATGGTCGATGAAGGCGCGGAGCTCGATGAGCCGGTCACTCGGGGTGGAGTCGATATCCAGACGCCTCAGGATGCCATCGACTGGGTCAACGCCAATGACCCGATCACCGAGTGGGATCAGACCGATGTGCAATGGACGCTGGGGGGCGTGATCGGAAAGTGGGTGTATGCGAACTACACCGATCCTCGCTACACCGAGAATCTTCCTCCGGGAACGTTGCTCTTCTCGAGCCCCGTGTCGCCGATCGCTCAAGGCATCAACAGCGCGCGTACCGGGACGCTGATCAATAACTCGTACAGAGAGACCAGCATCCAGGAGTTCTGGGATCTGAGCACCGAGATGAAACACATCACCATCCCGGTAGCGCTCTTGTGGGGAAAATACGACCACATCATCCCGGAGGGCGTGGCCTACTCGTACCGCGATAGCATCGGGACGCCGCCCGAAGACATCATGTTCGAGTTTTACGACGCGGGGCATTCGCCAGAGTACGAGCAGCCCGACGCGTTCGCAGAGGATGTGCGCGAGTTCATCGAGCGTCACCGCTGACGAGCGCCGCGCTCACGCTCCCGCTTTCAGGGTGAGCGTCTCTCCATCGAGCTGCGTGTCGAACGCGAGCAGGTCCTTTGTCGCCGGTCCCTTGGTCTTCGTGCCATCGAGCTCGAACTCCGAGCCGTGGCATGGGCACTTGAAGCCGTTGCTGCCGTCGAGATCCACCTCACAGCTCGCGTGGTTGCACTCCGAACTCAGCGCCAGATAATCCTCCTCTCCCTGACGAATCACCCAGATCTCGAACTCGAACCCCGAGGCCGAGGAGGGGACATTGGCGATCCCTCCGACCTCGCCGAGGGCGGGGTAATCCGTCAGCGTAAGCACGACATCCTGTTCCAGACCGGCGGGGTCGCCGCAACCTGTGAAGGTCGCGCCCATGGCCAGACCTGCTGCGCCCATGGCGCCGAGTTTGATCGCCTGACGGCGGTTGCATGCGAGACACTTTCCGGGCAGTTTTTCATCAGAAGACATGGGATTCTCCAATCGATTCTTTGCAATGGGGTGATGGGGCAAAGCGAGGCTTCAAGGTCCTTGAAATCACTCGTGTTCACAAGTGCTCGGCGAGGATTCCTGTATTCCGTCTGTATAGAGAGATGCGTGAGGGTGAGCATTGTGAGCATGTTCTTATCTGCGACACGCTTCGGGCAGACAATCCTCGTGAGGTTGGTCGTATGCTACGTTCACTGGGAGGTTTCACACATGAGTAGAGCGGTATGTCGGTGACAGTGTTCGAAGGAAAGGTGCTCGTGTTGACGGGGCGATTCACCGCTGGTGAGGCGAAGCTTCAGGAAGAACTCGAGGCTCTTGGCGCCAGGATCGCGAGCCATGTCTCGTTGCATATCGACTTCCTGATCACTGGCGAGCATCCAGATGCCGAGATGATGGATGCTGCCAGCAGCCAAGGCATCAACCTCTTGACCGAAGAAGAGGTGCACGCGCTGATGCGGGGAGAAGAGGTCGATGTCGATCGCGCAGGGAAGCGTGGAGAGCGCTCGGTCGACGAGCTCTTGGGGCAGGCGCGTGGGTTGCTCGATCGACCGATGAGTCCTGCTATCTGGACGGAACTCGTCGCCTTGCTCGACGCGTGTCAGCTCTCCCAGCAGGAGGTCCTGGTGAACTATCTCGAGCCGCAGCTCGGGCGGTGGGAGCGTCCCGACGTGAGAGCGCGCGCCCAGAGGGTGTTCGCCATGCAGGCGCTCGCGAGCGCTGGTGGGGATGACGAGGAGCGGGAGGAGGTGAAGAACGCGCTCTATTTTGTGTCCAGGCAACCTGCAAAGAGCATCCGATACGCGCCCGAGCACTGGATGGGCGAGATGATGCAGGGGGTCCCATCACCGAAGTACAGGCTCGTGTGTGATCTCGACCTGCGTTTCACGAACGCCCCACAGGAGAAGATCCATCAGATGTTGATTCACCCCGAACTCACGGGGTTGAGCGCGCTGAGTTTGCACGCGTCGGACTTGCCGAGCCGCGACAACATCGCCGCGATTCTTGGCCACGACAACTTCGCTGGTATCCACTTTTTTAGCCCCGGAAACGTGGGGTTACGAAGGGTCAAGCAAATCACCGTGGCGACCGAGACACGGTTGGCGCCTCGGGTGTTGGATTTTTGGGATCGGATCGAATCTCACTCGACGAGCGAGGAGAAGATGCTCTCCGCGCTCGTGCGCGCGCCATGCTCCGAGCATGTCGAGACGCTGATTCTTTCCCAGGGAGGGCCAACCATTCGCCACCTTATCGAGGAGATCACCGAGCACGGCTTGTTGCCTCGATTGCGCACGCTTGTTTGGAGTGCTTTCGGGCCGACCTCGTCGTGGTTTCAGCGGATGAGGCCAATCTGTGAGCGGGTCGATACGCTCGTCTTGCCCCATCTTTGCTATGGCGAAAGCGAGAGCTCGGGGTGGCAGGCTTACCTCGCGTGTGACTTGCCGGAGAGCATCGCGACGATCAGCGTGGGCACCATGAGTTACGAGCAGCACACGGAGATGTTTACGAACCTGCACATGCTCTTCGCGCCGGACGAGATCGTGGAGCGTGCCTTTGGTGAGCTGTGTGACAGCGCGTTGCTGCGCCATATCAAACATATCGACCTCGGGCCGCTCTTCTTCGATGAGCGCGTCACATCGATCTTTGCCGGGCAGCGCCCGGACATCGAGCTGCTCGTGTGAGATCTGCCTGTTCGCAAGAAAGGTGGCGTTTGGAGGTGAACCACCAGCGTCTCGCGCGAAAAAAGAGGGGGCGCGGGATCGGTCAGTCTGTGTAGACATTCGATGGCCTGACCGATCCCGCGCCCCCTCTTTTTTCGCATCAGCGTCGCGCCTCGCGAGGCGACACAGGAACACATCACGACAACAGGTGGAGAGGATGCGGTATCACTCGATGCCCGACAGGGTCGTGACCTCGGCGGTGATTTCGAGCGAGATCGAGAAGGCATCGCAGAAGAGCCTGTCATCCTCGAAACAACTCGACGCGAGCTGGGTCGTCGAGAGATCCGTCAGCAGGTCGCCAGCTTGTGCGAAGGTGTCGCAATACTCGAGGGAGTCATCGCAGGTATAGAGGTCATCCTCTCCACCGCACGCCGAGAGGTCGCTCGCAGCGACGGTGCAGGTGGCGTCTTCGAAATAAGGCCCTGTCCACGTCAAGGCCTGGCTGCTTCCATCGACGCAGGGGCAGTGTTGTTCGATGGAGCGGTTCGTGTTGGCGAAAACATCGAAGAGGCGCATGTAACCATCCACGCGCAGGTTCAGTTGCTGTACCCCGTTCCCCTGGTCCGTGATGTGTCCGCTGGCGTCGATGATGTTTAGCGGGACCACGACCGGGAGATCGAGCGCGCGGATCCTGATGTTTATCTGTCCCCCGGAGATCTCGACGCTGCCATCGGTGTCGATGGCAAAGCTCGCGGTGTTGCTCGTCCTGTAAGCCCCCGTCGGGAAGGGGTCGAGCGTGCTCGCGGTTTCTGAGCGCGTGGCCGTATGCGAGGTGAGGAAGAACAGGCCGCTGCTCTCGCGATCCTGTCTGAGTTCGTAGACGAGCTGTGTGTCGTGCGTCGCGAGATCGCTCGCGATGACCTCCTGATAAACGTCGAAGTCGCGTCCTGTCACGCCCTCGAGCGTTTCGATCAGGTTGGCGTAGGCGTTGTTGATCTGGCCATCGTTGTTGATGTCTGCGCAACAGTCTGAATGGGAGAGTTCGATGAGCGTCGGTGTCAGGAAGGTCCCCCAACCCTCGTAGGTTTCGACGTCGGCTTCGCAGCGGTCTTCGCGCGGGTCCTGTTGACAGGCATCCTCGGGGGAGAGGGGTTCTGGCAGTGGGAGCAGCTTGTCATCACCGCTGTTGTCATTGTCATCATCATCCGGGGGCACGTCCGTGGTGTCTAACGGTTCCTCGGTGACAGGAGGGTCGTACGTGGGGAACTCGTATGGGTCGAGAGAGGGGCCCGAATCGGACCAGCCGCACGCGAGCGTGGAGAGGAGCAGTGAGAGAGAGAGCAAGCGAGGGATCGTTTCGCGCATGGTGTATCTCGGGTGTTATCGAAAAAAACAAACGCGCCGTGAACGTATCGAAAATATGGCGCGTGAGATCACCTTAAAGAACACGCTCGCCAGGAGCAAAGGTGGCCGCGATCATGCGTTGTCGACTGCGCGCTGGGCCTTGGATAGGTGGATCGGGGTTCGGCCCGTCTGAGAGGCTGGCGCGCCCTGGAGCTCCGCGCAGGCCTCGTGAGGGAGTGGGAACCAGCGCAACTGCTCGAAGTCTGCGGAGAGCTGCGGGCGCTCTGTGACGCCTTCCTTCCTGGCGCGCTCGATCGCTTCTTCTTTCAGGCGATGCGCTTGCTCGAGGTAGCGGGGCAGCTCGGTGATCGGGGCTGATGCGCGACGTTTCGGATAGCGCATATGTCCGTTCTTGTAACAGAGGTCATGGAGTGAGTGAGGCGCTTTCAGGCGCCGCGTGCGGTGATGCCACTGGCCGGTGTGTGCCTCGAAGGAGTAATCGGGGAGGAACAGCCAGCCGTGTTCGGCCACAAACTTTACCGCCTCGAGGATGTATTCGAAGATCTCCTCGTCGATGAAGTAGTTAAAGTTCACGCGCACCCAGCCCGGCTTGATCCCCTCGCACCCCTGGACGATCTCGCGCTCGAACTCTCGCGAGGTCGTCAGGTCGATGCCGAGCAACCTGTGGCCGTAAGGACCTGCGCAGGAGCATCCTCCACGCGCCTGCACGCCAAAGAGGTCATTGAGCAAGGCGACGGCGAAGTTATGGTGCAGGTAGCGCTCTCCGTGGCGAAGCACGAAGCTCACGATCGAGAGCCTCCAGGCGTCCTGATTTCCGAGGATCTCGATGTTAGGTTCTCTCGCCCATGTCTCGATGGCGCGCTTGATAAAGTCACGCTCGAGCTTGGAGATGGTCTCGTGCCCGACCGCTTCCTTGAGCTGGAAGACCAACCCCGCGCGGATCGACTCGACGATGGCGGGCGTGCCGCCTTCCTCGCGATGTTCGATGTCATCGAGGTAGCGGTGCTCGATGCTGTTGACGTAGGCGACGGTGCCGCCGCCTGGCGAGGTCGGCACGAGGTTTTTGAACAGGTGGCGCTTGGCCACGAGGAGTCCGGGGGTTCCAGGACCTCCGATGAACTTGTGCGGCGAGATGAAGATGGCGTCCTTGTATGCCAGGTGGGCTTCGTCACCGAGGGTGTCGTCGGTGAGGTTCATATCGATGTCGACGTAGGGGCCTGCGGCGGCGAAGTCCCAGAAGGAGAGGGCGCCGTGGCGATGCAGGATGGCGGAGATGCGCGCGGTCTTGGAGCCGATACCCGTGACATTCGAGGCGGCCGAGAAGCTGCCGATGCGCAAGGGGCGCTCGGCGTATCTGTCGAGCTCGCGCTCGAGGTGTGCGAGGTCGATCCTGCCGTCGGCGTCCTCGTTGATGACGACCACATCGGCCAGTGATTCTCGCCAGGGGAGCTCGTTGGAGTGGTGCTCGTAGGGGCCAATAAAGACGACGGGACGTTCGGCCTCGGGGATCTGCTGGCTCAACGCGTAGGCGTGATCGAGGTTGCTGGGGAGGCGGATGTTGAGCACGTCGATGAGCTTGTTGATGGCGCCAGTGGCGCCCGAGCCGCAAAAGAGCACGACGTCGTCCTCGGATGCGCCCACCGCGCGCGCGATGATCTCGCGTGCTTCCTCGCGAAAGTAGGTGGTTTGTAAGCCCGTGCCCGAGGTTTCAGTGTGGGTGTTGGCGTAGAGCGGGAGGACCTCGTCGCGGATGAAGTCCTCGATAAACGCGAGCGCGCGTCCTGATGCCGTGTAGTCAGCATAGGTCACGCGGCGCATGCCGTATGGCCCCTCGATGGCGCGATCTTCTCCGATGATCGCGTCGCGGATCGTCTCGACCAAAATCATCGCTCACCTCCTCTGGCTGCTGTCTCTCGATGTGGCGTGCGTGGTCATGCATACCACAGATCTTCGTCACGAAGGCTCCCTCGGGTTATGACGAGTGTCGAGCCTTCTCGAGAGAGTTTAGCGGTCGAGGAGGCGGATTTGCAAAGGCTCAACTCGTGGCGGGCAGCGCCTTTGCCGGGGCGCCAGCGATCATCCACTTTAGCGCGGCGCGGACCCGATCCTGCGTGTCGGCGCCTTCGATCACCTGACCGTGAGCCATGATGAGGCGCTCTGCCGGGAGGGATGCGATGGCGAGCGCGCTTTGCCCTGCGGCCTCGCGATCCTTGCAGAAGAAGCGCCACACCTTGCTCTGGGTGCACTTCTTATGGACGCCCACCATCGTCAAGATCACGCGGGTGATGAAGTTGTGGGGCTCCTTGATGTGGAAGATCAGGTCGGTGACGATCAAGCTCTTTGTCTCGTGGTGGAAGAAGACGTGCTCGTCGAGCTCGGGGACGCCAGCGACATGAAGCGGCTCGAGCTCTTTTGAAAACGATGGCGTCGTCTGACCGAGGATATGGTCGAAGGAGACCTCGGGGCGTTTCTCCACGAGCCCTGGCGCGCCCCAGACCGTGGTGTTCGGGTAACGCTCGACGGCCGCTGGCAAGAACAAGTGGTGGTAGTTGTTCGGCGCGACGATATGCGTGACCTCGCCGAGCTTATCGATGCCAGCCGCGGTCTCATCACTTATGGGGATGGGGGAGTGAATGAGGATGCCGCCATCCTCGAGCTTGATCACGGTCATGCGGCAGGGGAAGTACATCCCTCCGGGCATGCGTAGGTTGTGAGAGCTGTCGTGCCAGATATTTTCGCAGAGAGGTTCGAGCATGGTCGCGCTCCTGTGCGTCGGTGAATGCGTGCGTTCCGATTGGCCAAAAGTAGTCAAGCATACTTGACGAAATTTCGTCAAGTATGCTTGACTACTTTTGGCCAATCGGAAGTTTCAGAAGAGAAAAAGGAGCGAGATGACCCGAGAGAAGCTCGAGAATAACCGACGGGAGCTCGAAGTTTTGAAGCGCGCGAGCGTGGCGCAGCTTCTGTTCAAGTCAGCGAGGTTGCTCAATGAGTACGCCATCGCGCAGATGGTGGCGATGGGTCACGAGGGGATACGGGTGACGCATACGAAGTTGTTCCCGCACGTGGATCTCGAGGGGACGCGGATGAGCGTGTTGGCGGAGCGCGTCGGCGTGAGCAAGCAGGCGATCGGTCAGTGGGTCGACGAGCTCGAGGGGATGGGGCTGCTCGAGCGCGTCCCTGATCCTGACGATGGCAGGGCCAAGCTCGTGCGATTCGCGCGCGACGGCGAGAGTTTGATCGATGGGGTCAAGGCGCTGATCGCGATCGAGCGGGAGTTCGCGGGGGTGTTGGGCGAGGAGCGCTGGCAGGATCTTGGCGAGAGCCTGGCGACCTTGATCGAGGATCTCGAGGAGCGGATGGCCGCAGATTCCTTGGCAAATGAGTGAGAATCCTTATTATATAGAGCCCGCCGCGGGAAGGGGCTTGGCAAGCACATCGAATTACTGTAAATCCCTTGCTCCCGCGAGAAGCTGTCTGTGTAAGCAGTCGTGCTGGCGGGCAACAAACGAAGTAATGTGAGCAAACAAGGCGTGGCGCAAAAGGGGGTGAACCATCACTCGCGCACACGCCGAGATAGAAAAAGTAAGTAAAAAACAAACGTTAACCGGCACAAAACCACGTATCACAACGTGAGAAGGAGTGTGAAAGTACATGGCTCGTCCAAACAAAGATAGCATTGAACTCGGCCCGATCGAGGTCGTCGTGCGCGACAACAACATCAACCGCGCCATCAACCAGCTCAAGCGCCAGGTTGGCCGTGAAGGCATCAACCGCGCCGCCAAGCGTCATCGCTTCTACGTCAAGCCCAGCGACGCCAAGCGCCAGAAGTCCATCGAGGCCGAGCGCCGTCGCCGCAAGGAAGAGCGCAACCGCAGGAAGCGCCGCTCGCGCGGGTATTGATCGTCTCGAGGGGGTTGCTCGCTAAGGGCGACCTCTTCGACGCTCGATAAGAGCTTACAAAAAAGGCGCCGAGGTTTTTGCAAAGAAACCTCGGCGCCTTTTTTGTGTCGTGTGTTTTTCGAGTCAGGTGCTCGCCAGCGCCACGGTCTTGACGCGGTTGAGGAAGGTCTGCGCGCTCAGGTACTCGAATTTGTAGCGCCCGAAGACGATCTCGTCCTCGTCCTGGACCTCGATCGGCATCTGCGCCGGGATGTGGTGTCCGCCGACCATGATCCCGTTATGAGAGTCGAGGTCGACGATCGCCATCATGCCTTCGCTGCGGCGAAACTCGCAGTGATGTTTGGAGATGGAGTAGTCGTTGATGACCACGTCATTGTTGGCCACGCGCCCGACGCGAATCCAGGGGACCGGCGGCCCGTACTCCCCCTTGAGGAGAGGCCAAACTCGGCGCATCAGGCTCTTGACCTCGTCATCATCATCATAGAGGTTTGCCAGGAATGTCTGCGCGTTCCCGCGCTGGCCATCTTCCATCAACTCCCCCACGATCCCCAGCCCGATCAGGACTGGCGCGCGGTAGGTGCGGTTGAACTCGACCTCACCGAGCGATCGGAACTCGTTGACATAGTCATCGAAGTAGTTTGGCATGAACGAACTTCGGGGTGATTGGGAAAAGGTGGACAGGACCACTTCTCGGCGCGCGCCATCGGGTTTGCTATAGCCTAGCCGAGAACCTGTCGAGAGGAAAACCGCATTTCAGATGCTCGCCATGGTCCGCGAGTGATGAGGAGACCAGATGTCGAAAGCATGGAGAGACAAGATCATCGGTGTGATTCACCTCGGCGCGATGCCTGGTGATCCGCTCTACACTGGAGGAGGATTCGAGGGCGTGCGCGATGCCGCGCTGCGCGATCTGGATGCCCTGCTCGAGGGGGGCGTCGATGGGTGCATCATCGAGAACTTCGGCTCGGCACCTTTCGCAAAGGGAGACGCTTCATCCAGGTTGCCCGCGCACCAGGTCGCCTTGATGGCGATGCTCACGCGAGAGCTTCGCGAGAAGATGGGGGATGAGCCGTTGCTCGGCGTGAATTGCTTGCGTAACGACGCGCACTCGGCCATGGGGATCGCCGCAGTGGCGGGCGCGGACTTTATCCGCGTCAACGTGCATACGGGCGCCTACCTGACCGATCAGGGCGTGATCGAGGGTGAGGCGCACGAGACGTTGCGTTACCGGAGCGCGCTCGGCGCCAGCGAGCAGGTCGATATCTGGGCGGATGTGCTCGTCAAGCACGCCACGCCGCTCGCGCCCACCGATCCTGTGACCGCGACAAAGGATTGCCTGCTGCGAGGGTTGGCCAGCGCGGTCATCGTCACCGGAACAGGCACCGGCGAGCCGATCTCGACGGCGCTGCTCGAGACCGTGCGTGAAGCGGCGGGAGGTCGCCCGGTGGTGCTCGGTTCAGGCGTGACCCCGGAGCGTGCGCCGCAGCTCTGGCCGCTCGCTGATGTCGCGATCGTGGGCACGTACTTCAAGGAGAATGGAGATGTGCGCGCCCCCGTCGAGCTCGCGCGCGTCGAGCGCTTGGTCAAGGCGCTGCGCGATAACTGACGTTGTCCCGAGCGATGATGCGAGCGGACAAGCTCCAGAGAGCGTGTCACAACTCGCGATGATTCGAGCGGTGAGTCTCCCTTCTCACAACTCACTGCATCTCTCGAAGCACCCGCTCTGTCGCGCCAGGAGTTTTCAGTAGGGCGTCGTGCGAGGGTTTTGTCTGCCGATGAGGTCCTCACGGCGATACCAACGAAATTCACTGTGATCCAGCGTACGCAGGATGTAGTGCAGGGTGCCAAGCACCTCGAGGCTCTCGTGCTCCTCGGGAGGAGGGCCTCCTGATTCGAGATCCACGCGCAGGGTCAGCCGCTCGGGCTCCCATTCGAGGATCTTGATGTGGTAGACGCGTTGCTCGTACTCGAGCTGGATGCGGCGCGCGTCGCCAGAACAGCGCGCGGGCATCCCTCGCCTGGAGAGCCGCCGCGCGAGCATATCCATGGTGAAGTGCTCGGCGTCCATGACGATTGTTGTATCGGGCGCCTCGAAGTCGATCACGACGCAGGTGCACAGCCCGCCGGGATCTTCTTCCCTCGGTGGCGCAGGTGCTCTCTCGGTCTGTGCGACGATCCAGAAGCAGGCCGCCAGGACGAGCGCGGGCAAGAGCAGCAGCAATAGGATCATGGTCAAAACCTCACGTGCCTGGCGGTGGTGGAATCACTTCTCGATGGTAAACACACCGAGGGTGCTTTTCATCCCCGACTTTTGTGGTGTGACGATCATCCTTTCGAGAGCGCTCGGATCGTTTGACGCAACCAACGCGAGGTCGCGTCGAGGTCGGTGCGTTGATGCCAGAACATCGCCAGCTCGTGCTCGCTGCCATCGATGGGGATCGCCACGATGCTCGCGTGGTGGGCCAAAAAGTCAGCGGTTTCATCTTCGGCGTGTAGCCAGCGCTCGGATGCCAACAGCAGCGAACACGCCGAGAGCAGATCTGGCGCGCACGAGGATGTCCCTGGTCTTATCTGCTCGAAGGCTTCCAGCGCTTCCGCTGTCAGGTTTTTGCGCTTTGCCAGCGGGTGCGTGTGATTGACGAGCGCGAAGGCTTTGCGTTCAGCGAGTGATTCGCGCTCGAGCGATGTCGAGAGCGCGAGCGCGTCGCCGGGGGCGAGGATCAGATCGGTCTCGCCATGGCGCAGCGCGCTCTCGGGATCTTCCAGCGCCGAGAGCAACCCGAAGGTGATCTCGATCCCTGGCGCGCGTTGGTTCACCTCTTCGAGCAAGGCCCCGACGACGCCGAGGAGCGCGCCCGAGGTCCCCGTGACATGAACCGCAGCGGTGGCGTTCTCGGGCGCGAACGGCTCGCTCGAGAGGGCGCTGTCGATCATGGCGAGCGCCTTCTTGACCGGCTCGATCAGCTCGAGCGCGCGGGGCGTCGGCGTCATGCCTGTGCCGGTGCGAACGAGCAGCGGATCATCGAGCTCTGCGCGCAACCTCGATAAGGCGTTGCTCATGGCGGGTTGGCTCAGGCCAACCCGTTTCGCCGCCCGCGTGACGTGCTGCTCCTCGAGGAGCGCGTCGAGCGCGACGAGGAGGTTCAGATCAAAGTCTATAAGATTCATGCGGTGAATGTTGGATATTTGTTGTCTGAATTTTTCAAAAGCGCTGGACTCTTCGATAATTAGAACAAGGTTTCTCGTTCTTCGCTTTCGTCTCGTTCTTCACCTTGGCTCTCACGTCCGTGAAGTCGGGGTGTCCTGTTGCACCTGGCAGATGCCATGAAACACGCGAGTGATGCCACCTGCGCCGAACTCTTCTCGATGGCCGAGTTGCCCGATGAGGAGGTCTCCCTTATCGACGCGCTCTTGCTGTCTGTCCGCTACGCCAATTCTGCTTGTCCGATCGTCGAGGTCAAGCAAACGCTAGACGTGCTCGCCGAGCGAGTGCGGCCTCGCATCGAAGCTGCCAACAGCGTGCGCGAGAAGCTCGACGTGCTCACCTGTTTTCTCTTCGATGAGTGCGGCTTTCAAGGAAACAGTGATGAGTATTACGATCCATTAAACTCGTACGTGAACAAGGTGCTCGAGCGAAAGCGCGGGCTACCCATCACGCTCTCGGTGGTTTATATCGAGGTCGCGCGGAGGGTGGGGCTCGAGCTCGAGGCTATTAGCTTCCCGTTTCATTTCCTGATCTCGCCCACAAACGTCGAGGACCTCTTCCTCGATCCCTTCCACAGAGGGCAGCAGCTCTCGAAGATCGATTGCAAGCGGATGCTCGAGCGGTTCAGCGATGGCACGGTGCCGTTTCGTCCCTGTTATCTCGAGCCCGCGACGCCGCGAGAGGTGGTCTTGCGCGTGATGCGAAACCTCAAGATCGCACACCTTCGCGCGCGCGAGAACTTCGACGCCATCTCCTGCATCGACGTGATGCTCGCCTGGAACCCTGCGCAGCCTCGCGAGGTTCGCGATCGTGGCCTGTTGTACGCGCAGATGAAGGTGTGGGGGCTTGCGATCCGTGACTTCGAGGCGTATCTGGAGGAATGCCCCGCCGCCCGAGATCGATTGCGTATCGAGCTCGAGCTGGCCAACGCGCGCAAAGAGCGCCTCGACGTCAACTGATCCTCCCCTCATAAGAAGAAGTCGATGACTGATCCCGCAGATGTGCTCGCCTTGCTCGAACAAGGCTTCTCGCACGATCCCGACGTCTCGCTGTTCGGCATCTCTCACCTGGATGAAGACAGCGCCACCGTGACGATGGCATTTCACGAGCGACACCTGCGCCCAGGCCAGACCATCTCCGGCCCGACGATCCTGAAGCTGATCGATACGGCCGCCTATGTGGTGATCATGGGAAGGCTTGGCGCGGTGACCAACGTGGCGACCACCAACATGAACGTAAACTTTCTGCGCAAACCAGGGGCCGCGGGCCTCGAGGCCCGCGGCTCGTTTATCAAGATCGGACGCCGCTCCGCGCTGTGCGAGATCCTGGTCTACTCACAGGGAGCCGAAGACAGAGGTCCCGTGGCGCACGCGACCGTTTCCTACGCGCTCGGGCTCTGAGCGCTACTTCGCCTCGCCGCGCGGGACGAAGTCGATCGAGGCGGAGTTGATGCAGTAGCGCAATCCTGTCGGCCTCGGACCATCTCGAAAGACGTGACCCAGGTGCGCGTCACACTGCTCGCACAGGACCTCGGTTCGGATCATGCCGTGTGTTCGGTCCTCCTTGCGAGTGATGTGCTTGTCTTCGAGCGCGTCGTAGAAGCTTGGCCACCCGCAGTGCGATTCGAACTTGTGTTCAGAGTCAAAGAGTTCGAGCCCGCAGCAAATGCACACGTAGGTGCCATCCTCGAAGTGGTCCCAGTACTTGCCGGTGAAGCCACGCTCGGTGGCCGAGCATCGGGTGACCTGGTACTGCATCTCGTCGAGCTGCTCGCGCCACTCTTCGTCGCTCTTTTTGACCTTCTCCATCGTTTGGATTCTCCCTTTCTCACTTTATGGGGACGTGACTGGAAGACGCTGTCTCCGGTCACCGGGACTCATGGAATGCGTGGGTACGCCTGTTGGATTCAAGGCGCCCATACACAATGAGAACATCACCAGGTTGGATGCAGCGAGTGCTCCTCAAGGCGCTTCCGCGCGCTCTCGAAGCGCGCAGATCTCATCGACGAACGAGCGAGGATGCTCGAGCGGGAAGGCGTGTCCCGCGCGCTCGACGACGGTGTGCTTGACGTTTGGCAGCTTCGCCGCGAGCAAGTCCGAGTTTTTGGAGGGGATCAGGTGATCCGAGTCTCCGGTGATGACATGCACAGGGACCTGGATGCGGTGGAGTTGTGAGCCGGTGGAGTGAAACAGCGCCGCGAGCAGCTGGAGCGCATAGGTCGCAGGCGGCGTCGGCTCGTGCGTGAAGACCTCGCGGATGCGCCCGAAGAGCTCTTTTTTACGCGGGCTCGAGTCCGGGTGAATCAGCAGCTTGCTCATGTCATCGATGGTCGCGCTCTTGGGCGTGAAGCAGAGCTTGAGCAGGAGCCCGATCGCATCCGGCGAGACAAACGCGCCGTTGATCAGGTTATGCGGGAGACCGCATGTGGTGGCCGCGAGCACCAGACCTCGAGCGCGCTCGGGGTGGTCGAGCGCGAAGCGTTGCGTGATCATGCCTCCGAGCGAGATCCCCGCGACATAGGCTGGCGAGGCGCCAAAGACATGGTCGTGCACCGCGGCGATATCCTCGGCCAGATCTTGCATCAGGAACATCGGCTTGAGGTTATGCGATGCTCCCGTTCCTCGATTGTCCGGGATGATCACGTGGAACCCTTCTTCAGCGAGTTGCTCGCCGAGCCTGTGCCACATGGTCCCTGGCATCCCGAGCCCCTGGATCATGATCAGCGGTGAGGCGCCCTTGTCGCCAAAGGATGCATAGGAGATGCGCGCGGTGCGCGCGTCGACGGTGCGTTTGGGATATATCGTCATCTTTACTGGTCCTTATCCTTGAGAGTCAGAGAGGAGCGCGTCGTGTGGCCAGACCGCGTGCGCGCCGACCGTACCATTGACGAGCTGCGAGATCCTCACATCGACCATCGCGCTCGCGAGCGCGAGCAACAGCTCGCGCGGGTGCCCGAGCTCTTCTTCCATCCAGTCGATCATGCCCGAGAGCGCCTGCTGCACGGCCTCATCGAGCGAGGTGCTCGCGCCCAGTGTGATGCGAGCAGTCGGTGTGATGGCGCGCGCGGTGGCAAAGGCGGTGCTCTTGATGAGCTCGTAGCGAAGGACCACGCGCTTCATGCGACATTCGATCGCGCAACCTGCGACCTCTCCATCACCCTGTGCGCCGTGAGCATCTCCGAGTGAGACGAGCGCGCCGGGGACCTCCACGGGGAGCATTAATTTTGTCCCTTGGACGAGCTCCTTGCAGTCTGTGTTTCCCGCTGTGCGCGTGCGCGGTGCCCAGGCATCGAGCCAACCTTCGCCAGCGGGGCAGATGCCCAGCGTGCCGAGGAATGGCCTCGCGCGAACCCGAGGTCCGAGGTCGCTTTGCCAGACGGTGCCATCTTCGACGAGGCTCCACTTGAGCAGGCGTTGCTTCTCCTCGAGGACGCCGACAGCTTCGTTGAGCGCGTCGCTCATGAAGCCTCTGCCGCCACCCCATGTCCAACCCCAGTCCATCGGCACGAGCTCTTCGATGTGAATGACGAGCGTGTCCCCCGGTTCGGCGCCTTCGATCGCGGTCGGTCCGATCATGCAGGGGCCTGCGTCTCGGGGTGCCTCGCGTGGGGCAAACTTCTCACGAGGGGAGACCTCGTCGGTGGGGCCTTGAATGCCCCATGCGACATCGTAGGTGCTGTACTCGACGCGGTCGCCAGGTTTGACCGTCAGCGCTGGTGTGAGATCGGGGTTGAACTGCCCGTGTAGCGTCTCTCTGCTCGGGTCGAGTTTATGGGGGGTCGTCATCCTTATCCTCCGATCATGGCCACTTCAGTTTTCATCACGCGCGGTGATTTTTGGAGAGCCCCAACGCTCCGTATTGTTCGGGCCTGAGCCCGCGCGCGAAGCGCGGGCGCGGCGATGATGGGGGGGCTCCTCGTCGCGGTGTTGTCCGATGAGGAGCTCCCCCATCATCGCCGCGAGCGATGGCGCCCAGAGTAACCCCTTGGACCCCAATGCGCCGAGCAAGAATAAGTCGGTTTGCCCGGGGACCTCGCCAGCAAGAGGCTGGCGATCGGTCAAGAACACAGCGCGTTGTCCTCGCCAGACGCGCACATCTCGCGCTTCACTGATGCGTGGGATAAATCTCCCGATGAGCTCCTCGACGGCGAGGATCGCGTCCTCTTCATGGCGAACAAAGTGGGCGTCATCGTGGGGATCTTCGGCGTCCTCGGGAGGTCGAATGTAGGTCGCGCCGTACACCCATCCTCCATCTGGCCTCGTGGCGATATGTCCACCACCGCTCAGGAAGCCACCGAGTGATTCGCCTTCTGGAGGAAGGCTCGTGATCAACTCGCCGCCATTGATCGAGAGCGGGAGCTCAGGAAACCAATAGGGGAGGCCAGCGCCCGGGCAGAGCACGACGCGCTCTGCGGTCAGGAGCACATCGCCGTCGGTTTCCAGAAGTATCCAGTGATTGTCGGCGCGCTCGAGCGCGCCGACCTCGGCCTGGAGCGAGCGGACTCCCTGACCGCAAAGCCCAGCGGAGATATGCTCGAGCATATCTCCCAACAGCACGCAGTAAGCGGGGCCATAGGACACCGCACGTTTGGCTTCCTTCATCGCAGGCAGGCGCGCGGCGCATTGCTCGGTGTCGAGCAACTCGCTCTCGAGTTCTTTCGGGTAACCTTCCTTTGCTCCCTTCCACGTGTTCACGTAGCGGCGCCCCTGACGGTAACCAAAATCAGGTCGCGTCATCGTAGAGCGCGCGATCAGATCAGGTCGCTGCTCTCGCCACTTTTCATGCCACGCGATGCTCTCGACGAAGGCCTCCATCGTGCCCTCTTTCGGGTCGAGTGAGCGACCTGGGATGGCGTGCATGAGCGCGCCAGGCGCATCCGATGCGCGCGGTTTGCCAGGATCGATGAGCGCGACCTCATCGGCGGGGAAGCCGCGCTCGAGGAGCGCCTCGGCCACGAGTGTGCCGGCGATTCCGGCGCCGATGATGGCGATGCCTGTATCTGTTCGGGAAGTCATGAAGAGGTTGGGATGTTGGTGATGAGGTGGAAAGTCAACGCGCTCGAGGTTAAGCTCAGAACCGTCAAGAGCAACGAGGAGGAGTATGCACACATCCACGGCAGTTTCACGCGCATCCCGTCGAATCCGGTGGGCGATCTCCATGATCTTCGCGCTGGCGCTTCTGTTTTCAGCAGGGTGCAAGGGCGAGAAATGTTACACGCCGACGCCGGGCGAGGAGGTGCGCGCCGATATCCTCGAGGAGCTCGATGACGCGATGGACGCGATGGACGCGACCGCCAAGCAGCGGGACAAGGTCAAGAAGGAGGCCAATGTCCTGATCTCGGCTTCGCTTAAACTGCGAAAGACCCGGCATCCGATGCGCGAGGAGCTCATCGACGAGCTCCAGAAGAAAGAGCCGAGCCGGGAGAAGGTCGAGAAGATCTCACTGAAGATGAGCGCGGACGCCGTCGATCTCTACCACGACACCGTCGACGTGCTCGTCAAGCTCTGGCCCGAGTTCTCGCAGGAGCAGCGAAAGAAGCTCGCGGATTATCTGGAGAAGCCGTTCGAGCCGCTCGAAGAGTCCTGGTTGGTGGATCAGTTCATCAACTACCAGCTCGATGAGCTGAAGGCGACCAACGCGCAGCGCGCGATGATCCAAAAACTCAAGAAAGATTATTACTTCAAGATCAACGTCTTGCGCAGGCAGGCGCACCGCGATCGCCAGGTGATCCACGATGAGTTGCGCAAGGAGAAGCCCAACCCTGGCAAGGCGCATCGCCTGATCGATGCTGGCGCCAAGCGCTACGATCGTATCGTCATCCAGCTGATCGAGGATGGCGAGAAGTTGCTCGCGACGACCTCTGCGGAGCAGCGCGCGGCGGTCAATGCGCAGTTCGATCGCGCGAGGTTGTGCAAGGAGTAAGGCACCTTCTCGATAGGTTGGAACAAGCGCGGTGAGCGCGCGCGTTGTTCTTCCCACGAAGACTGGTTTGGAGGTGCTCGTGGCGCGCGTGAAAGCTCTGGTTGTGGCTGCTGCTGTTCTTTTATCGATGCTGGGGACCTGGCTCGCGTGTGATCGAGCGAACCCCTCCGAGGGGCTCGCTCAAACTTCTCCAGGCGTCGATAGCGCGGCAACCTCCAAAACGACACCTGCCATGCCCGCCAAACAAGCGGTCGAGAAACCTCCCGCTCCTCCACATGCGCTCCAGGTCGAGGACAGGGGAATCTTCCCAGACCTCGACGAAGAGGTCACGCTCGCGTTCCCTTCCTGGGTCGAGGACCAACCTATTATCGTGATGAAGGCGCCCGACAGCGAGGCGATGTACGCCTACCTCGATGGCGCGTTCATCGGCCTCGGTGACGCCTCGCTCGGACCTGTGGTGCAGGTCGAGAGCTTCGGGGAGCACGACCATGACAAGGATCTGATCCCGGACTCGCTCGACATCATGGTCGGCGCGAGAAAGGCCGAGCTAAACTCGGCCCCTTACCGGGGCGGATACGAGAAGCTCGAGTACCCCGGAGGGGACGTGGCGCGCGATCGGGGCGTATGCACTGATGTTGTGGTGCGCGCGGTGCGCAACGCGGGCGTCGATTTGCAGCGCGAACTCCACGAGGACATCAAGCGAAGCCCCAGATCTTTCCCCATGGTCAAGCGCGCCGACCCGAACATCGATCAGCGGCGCGTGAAGACGATCCTCCCTTACTTCAAGCGCCACTGGCGCTCGCTGCCCATCGAACCTGACGACGCGAGCTCTCCCTGGTTGCCAGGAGACATTCTGTTTATGCAGATCAAGGGGGACAAGCGGCCTGATCACCTCGGGCTGGCAGGCGACAAGCTCGGCGAGAGCGGCTTTCCGTTGGTGATCAACAACTGGACGGATGGTTACTCCACGTCAGCCATCGACATCCTCTCCTATGTGCCCGTCACGCACCGTTTTCGACCCATCCTGAAGGGGTTAAAGGTCGAGGCTTCGCAGCGAGGTTTATCCGGCGTGCTATCGCGTCAGGCGTTGAGCCTTGGCGAGGATCATCAGCAGGTCGTGTTGGTCACGGCGCCGCATTACAACGCCACGCGTGGGTTATTGCGTCGCTACGAACGCCGCGCCGGGGATGACACATGGGGCGAGGTTGGAGAGCCGATCGAGGTGATGCTGGGCGCAAAGGGGCTCGCGCGCGGCAGAGGATTGCACGATGCGATGGAGGGTGACCCGTTGCGTCAGCAGGAGCACAAGAAGGAGGGCGATCTTCGCGCTCCGAGCGGTGTGTTCACCTTCGGGACGGCGTTCGGGAAGAAGACGCGAGCGCCGTATACCACGCGTGGAGGCGCGGCGTGGCCTTACAGGAGCGTCGATGGTGAGGATCAGTTCGTCGATGATCCTGCCTCCGAACATTACAACAGCTGGCAACGCGGTGGTTCTGACAAGTCGTGGTCTTCTGCGGAGTCGCTCTCGATGTACGAGCTGGGCGTGGTGGTCGAGCACAACATGCGCCCGGTCAAGCCGGGCGCGGGGAGCGCGATCTTTTTGCACACGACGAACATGAGGTCCGCCGACCCGACGCTCGGGTGCACGGCGATGAGCCGCAGGGATCTGGAGCGCGTGTTGGGGTGGCTCGACCCTGGCAAGAAGCCTGTCCTGGTGCAGGTCGCCGACGAGGTCTTTTGAGCCAGATCCTCAGCGCTTCACGGCATGGATGATGGGGCCAAGAACGCACGAGAGGGACAGATGATGACTCCACATCACCTGCCCCTCTCGCTTTCGACTCATCCAATCAGTCAGCCAATCATTTCACACACATCGAATCAGATGTCGAAGTAGAGCTTGTACTCGAGAGGCGTGGGACGAAGCTGCGTCGGCACGATCTCGTTTTCATACTTGTAGGTGATGAAGGTCTCGAGGACGTCCTCGGTGAAGACATCGCCTTTGAGCAGGTAGTCGTGATCCTCTTCCAGCGAAGCGAGCGCTTCGTCGAGCGAAGCAGGCGCGCTCGGGATCTGGTCGAGCTCCTCGGGTGGGAGGTTGTAGATGTCCTTGTCCATGGGCGCGCCGGGATCGAGCTGGCGCTCGATGCCGTCGAGGCCTGCCATGACGATCGCTGCGAAGGCGAGGTAGCCGTTGCAGGTGGAGTCTGGCGTGCGGAACTCGATGCGCTTGGATTTTGGCGAGGACGCGTACATCGGGATACGGATCGCTGCCGAGCGGTTGCGGCTCGAGTAGGCGAGCTTGACGGGCGCCTCGTAACCGGGGACCAGACGCTTGTAGGAGTTGGTCGTGGTGTTGGTGAGCGCGATGAGCGACTTGCCGTGCTCGAGGATGCCTGCGATGAAGTGCAGCGCGAGCTGGCTGAGGCCAGCGTACTTGTCACCGGCGAACAGCGGCTCGCCGTCCTTCCAGAGCGAGACGTGGGTGTGCATCCCGGAGCCGTTGTCTCCGTAGAGAGGCTTGGGCATGAAGGTCGCGACCTTGTTGTGGCGACGCGCGACGTTGCGCACGATGTAGCGGTACCACTGGAGCTTGTCCGCCATCGGGAGCATCTCGTCGACGTACATCCCGATCTCGCCCTGGCCACCGGTGGCGACCTCGTGGTGGTGGAGATCGGTGGTGATGCCGACCTTCTCCATCAACAGGAGCATCTCGTTGCGCAGGTTTGCCTGCGAATCATAGGGAGGCACGGGGAAGTAGCCGCCCTTGAAGTCAGGCTTGTAGCCGAGGTTGGGGCGCTCGTCGCGGCCCGTGTTCCAGGCGCCTTCGCCCGAGTCGACGGCGAAGAAGGAGGTCTGAGGCTGGAGGTCGTAGCGGATGTCATCGAAGATGAAGAACTCGGCCTCTGGCCCGAAGTAGGCGTTGTCCGCGATGCCTGTGCGCTGGACGTACTTGAGCGCTTTTTGCGTGATGTAACGTGGGTCGCGCGAGTAGGGCTGGCCCGTGATCGGGTCGAATACGTTGCCGATGAAGCTGACGGTGGGCTCGATCATGAATGGATCGACGCGCGCGGTGCTGGGATCGGGGCGCACCTGCATGTCGGATGCGTTGATCGGCTGCCAGCCGCGGAGCGAGGAACCGTCAAAGCCAAGACCTTCCTCGAAGAGCGCTTCGTCGACGCGGTGCGCCGGGATGGTCACGTGCTGCCACTTGCCGAAGAAGTCGGTGAACTTGAGATCAATGAGCTTCGCCTCGGCTTTTTTGACGAATGCGATGGCGTCTTTGACGTTGGTGATTTCCTTCTTGGACATTTCTTGAATGCTCCTGTCACGCGCGGTGAGTGATTGCAATAGAAGAGGTCTCCTCGAGCGTCGCCAGATCGCGATGCGCCGGGGGTGTTCTTCTGTAGGTTTTTGCGTCGGTAAAGGGTGTCGGCGTTATGGGATCACGAGAGCGCATCCGGTCCACGCTCTCGCGTGCGGATTCGGATCGCCTCATCGATCGGGATGACGAAGATCTTGCCATCGCCGACATGACCCGTGTGGGCGCTCTCGAGGATGGCGTCGATGACGGAGTGAACCAGGTCATCTTCGACGACCAGCTCGATTTTTATCTTGGGGACAAAGTCGATGATGTATTCGGCGCCAGGATAGATCGGCGCCTTGCCGCCGCCGCGGCCGAAACCCTTGACCTCGGAGACGGTCATCCCGTGGACACCGATCTCTCCGAGTTGATCCTTGATATCGTCGAGCTTGAATGGCTTGACGATCGCTTCGATCTTTTTCACAGCGGCTCCCTCGTTGATCCCTGGGGCCTCGGGCCGTCTGACACACGCTCGAAAGCGGTGTGGCTGACTTCCAAGGCAAACTCAGCATCTCGACGGGGCGTGGTTATAACGCATTGCGTCATTGCATAAAAGGGTGATTTTATGCCACCTACGAAAACGTGCTCCGATTCGAGGTTGGCGCCTCGTGCCACGGTGCTTCGCGACGTGAGTTATCGTGTTTTGGTGGCTCGCTCGTTGGCCATCCAGGTCCCCGAGAGGATGTCGTGCCAGGCGCGCCGCTCGCGGCTTGGCCAGATCCAGAGGTACCCCAAGCCGAGGCTCGAGGGGATGAGGAGCATCAACGCGCTCCTGGCTGCGAGTCGCTGGCGGGTGGGGGCGACGCCGTGGCGGTCGACGAGTGTTATGCCCATGAACATCGCTCCAGGAGTGCGCGCCGTGGCGATCTGCCAGCCAGCACACCAGATCGCGAGCAGGATCAGGAACCAGAGCGGTGCCGCGGTGATCGCGCCCGGTGTATCGAGCCAGAGCTTGAGCAACCACTCGGAGCGAAACCACCCCGGCGGCGTCTCGAGCGCGGAGTTGTCGAGCCATCCGAACATCAGCGCGAGCAGGAGCGGCACCAGACAGCAGATCATATCGATCCCGAGCGCGGTCAGGCGCGCGAGCCCCGAGGCGGGGATGATCTCTTGCTGTCGCGCTTTGCTCACGGCAGGTCTCCGGCGAGGTGTTGGGCGAGCGCGATGGCCGTGACCGCCGCGGTTTCGGCGCGCAGAATGCGTGGTCCCATGGACACGGTGGTGGCGCCAGCACCCTGGAGCGCTTTGACTTCGGACTGCGTGAAGCCACCCTCGGGGCCGATCCAGATGGCGACCGTCGAGAGGCGCTGCGCGCGCATCAGTGATTCTGCCAAACCGGGGGAGGGCGTGGATTCATCAGGGGAGGGTGATGCCACGAGATCGATGCTCGCCGCATCGCCAACCTCGAGGCGTGCGGAGGCATCCCGCAAGGCTTGCTCGAAGCTGCGCGCCTCGTGGACGGTGGGAACGAGCGCGCGGCGGGATTGGCGCGCTGCCGACGCGGTGATTTTTTGCCAGCGCTCGAGCTTGGCGGCGCTCTTGCTGGGCTTGATCTTGACGACGGTTCGCGACGTCTCGATGGGGTAGATCTGCGTGACGCCAAGCTCGGTGCATTTCTCCAAAAGCCACTCGAAGCGATCCCCCTTGGGGATCGCCTGGTAGAGGATCAGCTCGAGCGAGGATTCGCCAGCGCGATCGGGCAAGACCTCCTCGATCGTCGCGATGACGCGCTCCTGGGTGATCTCGGTCAGCCTGGCGAGCACGCAGGTTCCCTCTCCATCGAACAGCTCGACGACTTCTCCCACAGGGAGCCTGAGCACGTCGCGGGCATACCTCGCGCCCTGCTCGGGGAGCTTGACGTCGGCGTCGATATCCGCGGGGAGGTGCGCTGGTTTTCGAACAGGTATGCGTCGCGTCATACGTCTTTCTCAGGCGCGTCGATAGGTGATGGAGAACCACTCTCCGAGGTTGCGTTGGCCGACCTCTTCGAGCGTCTCGTCCTGACCGAATGCCTCGCGAATATCCGCGAGCTGGTGCTCCAGGATACCGCTCAGGACGAGCGTTCCGCCAGGGGCGGTGTGCGCGATCAACTCCTCGGAGAGCATCACCAGAATATGCGCGAGGATGTTCGCCACCACCAGCGGCCACGTCCCCTCGATGTCACCGAGCGGCGTGGTCGAGAAGTCGATGTCTGCGTCCTGTTTGCCGTTGAGCGTCAGGTTGTGCTCGGCGTTTTCGATCGCCTCGTCGGCGATGTCGATGCCCACCAGGTGCTTCACGCCGAGCGAGTGCGCGTGGATGCAGAGGATGCCCGAGCCACAACCCACATCGAGCATGCGCTCGACTTGGGTGGGCGCATTATCGAGCAAGTCCTCGAGGACTTGCGAGACGAGCTGCGTGGTCTCGTGGGTGCCCGTGCCAAAGGCCATGCCTGGTTCGACGATGATGCGATGTCCTCCCTCGGGGGCGTCGAAGTCTTCCCAGGGAGGTCCGACGATGGCGCGCGAGGAGAGGTGCCTGGGGGTGAAGAACTCGCGCCACTTGGTCTCCCAGCTGCGATCATCGAAGCGCGCCGCGGCCACGAGCGTGGTGTGTTCGGTGAGCGCCTCTTCGAGGCGCTCGGTGAGCGCCTCGACCGTGTCTTCTTCTTCGAGGGCGAAGTAACTGACCAGGCGTGCGCGCCCATCGGGGATGGGCGCGAACTCGGGATCTCCTTCAAAGAAGGTCTCGCCGTCGCGAACCTCGACGCCTTGCGCGCCGAGCATCCAGAGCAGGTCGCTGCCTCGCTCGGCGTTTTGGCTCAGGGCCTCGACGCGAATCCAGATCTGCTCTTCTTCTTCTTCTGATGCGCTCATCTTCTCCTCTTCGGGTAAGGTCCTCACGGCTCTCGGTGGCAGTGTTAGTCTGGCGCGCGCGGTGATTCAAGTCGATTTGATTTTGACCCGCGAGGTGACCTGCACCAGACTCTTGGCGAATGAAGGAAAGCTACCCCTTGCAAAGGAGATGTCGCCATGAGTGAAGAAGTCTTGCTCGAGGTCGAGGACCGGATCGCCACCATCACCATCAACCGACCCTCGCGCCGCAACGCGCTGTCGATGGCCGTCGTCGACGCGTTGATTTCGGCGTTCGAGGAGTGCAGCGAGCGCGATGACGTGGGCGTTATCGTCCTCACCGGAGCGGGGGAGCGCGTCTTTTGCGCAGGCGGTGATTTGATGGATCAACAGGCCGCCGACGGCATGCTCGATATGCACGAGGGGCGCGGCAAGTTCGCGCAGGCGTTGATCGCGATGCAGAAAACGCGGCGCCCGATCATCGCGCGTATCAATGGCCACGCGCTCGGCGGTGGGTTCGGGCTCGCGATGAACTGTGATCTGATCGTCTCCAGGGATGACATCACCTTCGGGATGCCAGAGATCAAGGTCGGGCTCTTCCCGATGATGATCATGGCCGTGGTCGTGCGAAACCTGGGGAGGAAGCGGACCGTGGAGATGATGCTCACTGGCGAGCGCATCAGCGCTGCGACGGCCCTCGAGTGGGGTATCATCAACAGGTCTGTCCCCGCCGAGGAGCTCGATAAGGCGACCCGAGAGCTCGCCAGCAAGGTCGCGAGCTTCTCGCCAGCGACGCTCGCGCTCGGCAGGAGGGCGTTCTACACGACCCAGGATATGAGCTTCGAGCAAGCGCTCGGCCACCTGCACAACGAGCTCACGATCACCTCGTTTACCGAGGACGCCACCGAAGGCGTCATGGCCTTTATCGAGAAGCGCGATCCCGAGTGGAAAGGTCGCTGAATCAACGGTCATGTAGCGATGGTGCGTGGTTCTCTGCTTGAAACCACCTTGTATTTCTCGTATGGACTTCATATCTTTTAAAGCAACCAGCCATCATACGAGAACACGAAGTCTCACACTCTTTTGACCAGGGTGTGTCTTTTGGGGTGTGAAGAGAACATGCCGCGAGGTGCCAGACGCCATAGCGTGCGACGTTTCCTGGATCGGGTGATCCCGCAGGAGTGTCGCAAGAGCGCAGAAGAGGAGTTGCGCGCGAGCATCGTCGTGGTGGGATCGCTCACGCTCAGTCTGTTCGCAGTGTTCTTCTCTTGGTTGAGCTACTTCACGTTCGGCTCGCCGATCAGCGCGTTGGTGATCGGCGTGCTCGCGTGCGCGTTCATCTCCACGCCTTTCGTCCTCAGGCTCTCGCGCAATACCTACCTCACGGGTCACTGGATCACGTTCTTCTTCGGGCTCACGCTGGCTGGCTTGCCGCTGATTCATGGAGGCGCGGGCGCGCCATCACTGGTCGGCTTTATCGTCCTCCCGTTGTTCGCGAGCCAGCTCAACGGGACCCGCGCGGCCATCTGCTGGACGGTGATAGGTTTTACGACCATCGTCACCTATCTGGGGCTCGCGCTGGGGACAAACGTCGAGATCTCGCAGGTGCTCGACGCGCATGCATTGTTTGTCTTTAACCAGACTGTGTTGGCGGCGGTGACGCTGCTCGTGCTGTTGCTCACGCTCTGTTACGAACATCTGCGCACGTTGATGGCGGGGGAGGTGACCGCGCGCGAGGTCGAGCTCGACGCGATCCTCGACGCGACCAGCGAAGCGATCATGACCTTCGATGAGGATGGCATCCTCGAGAGCTGCAACAAATCGACGCGAAAGCTCTTCGGGGTGCGCGCGGGCGTCGGCGAGAGCTTCTTCTCGATTATTTTGGACGAATCCGGCGAGCCCTGCCTGGACGAGCTTCCCTCGTTGGGGCAACCCCACGAGGGTTGGATTCGCGCTGGCGCGAGGCTCGCGCCTGTCGAGTTTACGCTCAATCGCTACGAAATCGCTGGCATGGTTCGCTACGCGATGAGCCTGCGCGATGTCTCCGAGCGAGTGATGCAGACCGCAGCGCTGGAGCGAGCTTACCAGGACGCGCTCCAGGCGAGTCAGGCAAAGAGCCAGTTCCTGGCCAACATGAGCCACGAGCTGCGCACGCCGCTCAACGCCATCATCGGCTACTCCGAGCTTATCCGCGAGGAGGCCGAAGAGATCACGCTCGAGGATGCCTTGCCCGACATGGACAAGATCGAATCCTCGGCGCGCCACCTGTTGACGCTGATCTCCGAGATCCTCGATCTCTCTCGAATCGAGGCGGGGCGCATGGATCTTTTCGTCGAGGAGTTCGACGTCGCCGTGCTCGTCCACGACGTTCATTCGACGATCGCGCCGATCGCCAAAAGCAACGCCAATGAGGTCATCCTCGACGTCGACGAGCAGCTCCCCAAGCTGCGCAGCGATCGTATCAAGGTCAGGCAAATTCTCCTCAACCTCGCCAGCAACGCCACCAAGTTCACGACCTCCGGGCAGGTTCGTATCAGCGCGAACCTGCCCGCCAAGAATGCTGGAGGTGGGATCGTCTTGACCGTGAGCGACAATGGGATCGGTATCCCCGAGGAGCAAATCGCGAAGCTCTTCGAGGCGTTCAATCAGGGCGACAACTCTGTGCGTCGAGCTTACGGCGGGACAGGGCTCGGGCTGACGATCACTCGTCACCTGGTGCATTTGCTCGGTGGCCGAATCGAGGTCGAGAGCGAGGTCGGCGTGGGCTCGCGCTTCGCGATCACACTCCCCGACATGAAAACGCGCGCTGGTGAGGTCCACGACCTCGGTGGCTAGCTCTTTGCGTTACACCCTTTTGCATTTATACTCCCTTTTGCAAGGGGTTACCCTTATCCAATAAACAATACTTCACTTCGAGAGGTTGTTGTGAACGACCGAGGATCGCGTCTTCGATGGACGCTCTTTTCCTGCGCGTGTCTGCTGGTTGTTTCTGCCTGCGGTCGCAACCACGACTTCGAAGCCGCGCGCGAGTCCGAGGTCGAGCGCGACTGGGAGGTCGCTGACGAGATCCCCTGGGATGTTCGCGCAGAGCTCGGGCCGCTCCCGGAACCGAGCGAAGAGGAGTGCCTCGGGAGCGCCGATGGTGATCTCGACGGGTTGAGTGATTGTGAAGAGGAGGCGATCGGCTCCAACCCCTTTAACCCGGACACCGATGGAGATGGCCTGAGTGATTTCGAGGAGGTGCGCGATCACGGCACGGACCCATCCGTTGGAGACTCGGACGGAGATGGCCTGAGCGATCCCAACGAGGTCGAGATTTATCAGACCGATCCGAACCTGGCGGATAGCGACGCTGATGGTCTCTCGGATGCCGAGGAGATCCTCACACACCGCTCCGATCCCAACATCGCCGACACCGACATGGATGGCCTCTCGGATGCCGAGGAGGTCCTCATCGGGAGTCGCCCAAACCGGGCGGATTCTGACAACGATGGCCTCTCGGACGCGCGCGAGGTGAACGAGGTCGGATCGAGCCCGGTTCGCGCGGACAGCGATGGCGATGGCCTGAGTGATTTCGAAGAGGTCGAGACCTACGCGACGAACCCGAACCTCTCAGACAGTGACGATGACGGGCTCACGGATACGGATGAAGTGCGCGATGTGGGCTCCGATCCCAACCTCGCCGACACCGACATGGATGGCCTCGGCGATGGTTACGAGGTCGACGAGTCGCTCACAGATCCGACGCTCGTGGACTCGGACTTCGATGGGCTCTCGGACTCCGAGGAGATCGTCGTCACGCGCACAGATCCGAACCTCCTCGATACGGACGGAGATGGCCTCGAGGATGGCTTCGAGGTTTTGCGTGATGGCACCGATCCGTTGGTCGAGGATAGCGATGGGGATGGTCTGCTCGACGGCGAGGAGGTCAAGGAGTATGGCTCCGATCCGAACCTCCTCGATACGGATGGTGATGGCCTCGATGACTTCGATGAGGTCGCGTTCGGGCTCGACCCGACCGAGGCGTCCACGTTCAATGATGGCGTGCAGGATGCCTCGCGAGGTTTCGTGAGCACATGCCAGAACGCAGGCCCTGCGGGGTACTCGACGCGTGACGACGTGGCCGGTGATTGGACGGTGTATCTTGGCGGAGATGTCGTGGATTATACCACGCATGGCTCCACGCGGCCTTCGAGCCGAGTCAAATCTGTCGCGACCTTCCGGCGCTCGAGCGGCGCGCCTGTGGCGGGCTTCATCGTCGCTTCAGAGAGCTCCGCGAAGCTCGATGGGCTGGGGTCTCCTGCGCACATAGCGAGCTTCGAGACCCGCGATGGCTTCGAGGCCACTGCGAGCGTCTTCTACCTGAAACGCACGAGCGCCGTGAGCGTCGAGCAGATGCGCGATGGTCTGGTCGCGACGTTGACCGGCGAGCCCGCGAGCGCCTTTCAACCTGATCTCCCTGGCGGGGGGAGTATGGCTCCTGGGGCCTTTGTGATTCACGTCCTCGACATCGAGCGAAGCGCCGGGGCGCATCTTATTCGGGTCGGCGTGAGTCGTGCGCCCGATTACTTCAGTGATCCTGGCGCGCACGCGTTGACGCGAGACTTCGCCTCTGGTGGAAGCATCGCGATGAAGATGTCAGGGACGCCGACGGTGCGTTGTGACAACTTCATGCCGCTGGCACAAGCTCCGCGTGCAGAGCTGCACTGGGTGCTCGATCACTCGGGCTCGATCCCCGAGGAGCTCGCGCAGATCCAACAGAACCTCTCGACGTATCTCGGCGCATTGCGTGGGAGTATGCTCGACTGGCGCGTCGGCGTGGCGAATATGGAGGCGGGCTTCGAGGGGAGGTTGCGCCCCGGGACTGGGTGGATCAGCGATCCTGGGGCGACGGGAATCTTTGGCAGTGAGATCCAGTTCTACGCCATCGATTGCGTCCGAAACTTCGGTCCGTTCGACTGCACCGGAGACCATGAATACGGTCTCTTCGCGGGTTATTCTGGGCTCGAGTATATGAGTGGTTTCGGGGCGCCCGCGAACGCACGCATTCGCGCTGACGCGGTGGTCGGGACGCTGTTCTTTACCGACGAGAACGCGCAGTCGATCAAGTTCTTGCTGAGCCCGGACGGGATCTCTTACAGCGATCAGGATGATCTGCTCGCGCGTGTAGGGGCGAGGTACAAGGGTCGCACGACGGTGTTCAGCGCGGTCTCCGATGGCATCTCGTGTGGCGAGAATGCGTTCGGGTATCGCGAGATGACGTACCTGACCGGAGGCGTGTCGGTGAGTCTCTGCGAGCCATCACAGACGATCCAGGATTGGTATGGCGAGTATGTGCTCAGGCTCTCTGGAGAGGCTTCGCCTTATACGTTGCGTGATCGTCCGGTGATGGAGTCGCTGCGGGTCTTTGTGGCAGGTCAGGAGGTCGCGCGCGATCGCCTGAACGGCTACGTCTACGACGCGAAGACCAACTCGATCTCCTTCTTTGGGGCAGCGAGGCCAGCGCTCGGCAGCTCGGGAGATGAGGTCCTCGTGTTGTACGAGACGCTCTGAGCGCTCAGTTCCAGTTAAACGGAACCTCTTCCTTGATGTGTTGGCCGACGAAGCCGTGACGAGCTGGCATGACGCCACTCGAGATGGTCGTGAGGACCATGTTGTGGAAGACCACGCGCGTGTTGCCGCCATCGGGGTAGAGCGTCACCGAGAAGTCGCGAGAGACGTTGCTGTTGGCGAACCTGAGCCGCGTCGCTGCGCCTTCATCGATCTTCTGGATTCCCTTGATGTAATAGATCTTGCCTCCGCCCTCGGGGAACACCTTGGGGTTGATGATGTCGAACCCCTGCTTGATGTTCTCCTGTTTGGTGAAGTGCTCGACCATGTCGGCATAAGGGATGTTGTAGATGTGTTCGAAGTCGTCCCCGACCTTGGTGGTGTCAGGGGTGATGTTTCGAACGCTGATCTGTTGGAATGGGAACGCCAGCGGGCTCTCCTTGAAGATCCCGGTCGTGATCAGATCCGCCGAGCCAGGTTTTCGAGGTGAGTAGGCATCCTGGGCGATGGCTGCGGTGCTCGCGAAGAGAATCAATGCGAGAATCAGTAGAGCGCTCGAAGAGGTTTTTATTTTCATCGGTCCGGACTCTTGGTTCGAGGGCTGGTGGTAATTGAGCTTCTTGTGAAGACCACATCCATAGACGTGCAAGAGTATAAAAATCTTCAATCACTTTGGCCATGATCATCTCCCGAGGCTACCCCGAGGGTGTGTTTGGGCCAGGTTGCTGCCATCGGCATTGTTTCCCGAGAGCGTGTTGAACCCAAAGCAAAACGTGAGGTTGTATGGGCGTCGATTTTGGAGAGCTCCGTTCCATGTTGCAAAGGCCGCAAAGCGAGCACACCTGGTTCGCGCTTCAAAAGCTCCTGGAGGGGTGGGAGCCGATCTCGGAGGATGAGCTGCTCGGGCAGGTCCTTCCTTACGCGCGCGATCATCTGTCGCGCTGGCCTCCCGAGTTGGTCTTTCTTCGCATCGAAGAGCTCTCGCTCTGGCGCCGCGCGGTCAAGCGCCCCTGGTTTCCGCTCACCCGAGCGCTGAGCCTGGCGGGCGAGTGCCTGCACTTCCTTGGCCTCGCCGCCGAGCGCGGACACAGCATCGAGATCCTCGCTACCACGGGGCTCGACCGCCGAGGCATTCTCGAGATCGCCAGGAGCCCGGTTGGCGATCAGCTCGAGGTGCTGGACCTGAGCGGCAACCTGCTCTCTGATGACGACGTGATCGTCTGGCTCGAGGAGCAGGACGCGAGCGCGTTGCGCGTGCTCGACCTCTCGCGAAACGAACTCACCGAAGAGATCGTGCACCACCTGGGCGAGTCCGGCTTGCTCGAGCACCTGGAGGTGCTCTTGCTGGCCGAGAACGCGCTCGGTTACAGCGGCGTCGAGTTGATGGAGGAGCTCCTCAAGGAGCACCCGCTCGAGTGCGATCTCTCTCAGAATGGCGCCGAGACAGGCGGAGCGGGGCGAAACGAGGTCGGGTGGCGAAGCTGGGAGCAGTTCACCGACCTGGACGAGTGGGAGAAATGGAGCGAGTGGGATCGCGAGTCCGTCTCCTGGCGTGGAAGAGAGTCCGAGGACGAAGATGACTCCTAGACCTCCACGCCATGTTTGGAGAGCACCTGCTCCCACATCGTGCGAGAGATCGGCTTCTTGAGCTTGTGTGTGATGCGCGGGTCGATGTCGCTCCGTGAGAGTTCGTTGCTGACGGTCATCATGCCGACCGGAGTTTCTCCGAGCACGTCGCAGGAGCGAATGTCGGAGAGGACATCCCAACCGGACTCCTGCTTGAGGTAGAGGTCGAGCAGGATCAGGTCGGGTTTGTAATTGGGCGCGATCTCCAGCGCCCTTTGTCCCGATGGGACCCAGAGCACGTGGATGCCCATCGGTTCCGAGAGCCGCGCCAGCAGATCTCCCATGGCGAAGTCGTCGTCGATGACGAGCACCTTGAATTGCTGGTCTTGTGGCGTGAGCGCTTGCGCCACCGGGATGTTTGCGGCTGCCTCGATGACCTTGCCATCCTCGACCCGCATGGTGCGGGGTGCGCGGAAGGTGAACGTGGAGCCCTTGCCTTGCTCGCTCACGGCGGCGATGTCTCCGCCCATCAGGCGGCTCAAGTACCTCGAGAGCGCCAGCCCGAGCCCCGTGCCCTTGACCGTGGAGCGCTCCTGCTCGCCGCGCTCGAAGGGGAGGAACAATTGGTCGAGGCGCTCTGATGAGACGCCGACGCCGGTGTCTGTGATGTCGATGACGATGTCTTCGCCGTTGATATCGTTGTAGGCGCGCACGGTGATGCTGCCATCCGGGGTGAACTTGATGGCGTTGGAGAGCAGATTGGTCAGGATTTGCTTCATGCGCAACCTGTCCGAGTGCATCACCCCGAGGTCATCAGCCAGCTCGCATGTCAGCGTCACGCCATGGCTCAGCGAGGGCTCGAGCATATCGACGACCTCCTGGACCAACGCCGCGAGGTCAAACTCGTCCCGGCCGAGGATCGCCTTCCCCGCCTCGATCTTTGCGAGGTCGAGGACATCGTCGATGAGCCCGAGCAGCATCATCGAGGCGTCGTGAATTTTCCTCAGGTCGGACTGCGCCTCGAACTCCTCGATGTCCTCGATGAGCAGCTCGGTGTAGCCGATGATGGCGTTCAAGGGCGTACGCAGCTCGTGCGAGACGTTGGCCATGAACTTGGACTTGGTCTGGTTGGCGTGGATCGCCTTGTCGCGAAGCTCGGTGTTGATCAGGAGCTGTTGCTCGGCGAGTTTTCGCGCGGTGATGTCTGTGATCACGCCGATAAGGCCGAGCTCGCCGCTCGAGAGCTTGCTCGGGATCTTGTGGGTCAGGAGCCATCGCGTCGCGTTATCCCGGCCCGTGATCGGCTCCTCCACAACAGTCGGCCTGCCGCTCTCGATCACCTGGCGGTCGACCTTCCAGAAATGCTCGGCTTGATCTCGTGGGAAGATATCGAAGTCTGACATGCCGAGCAGGGACTCCCCCGCCTTGACGCCGAGCAAGTCCTCGAACGCGGAGTTCGCGAGGATCCATCGGTGATCCTGATCCTTGACGAAGACCGGGTTTGGCAGCAGGTCGAGGACCTGTCGCATGGTGCTCGCGTCTGCTCCCGAGGCGGGGTCCTCGAGGGTGACCTGCGCGTCTCCGTTGACACAAAGGGTGGCGAAGCACTGCTCCTCGTCGAGCTCGATCTCGAGCCAGACCGGGGTGGTGCCCTGGTGCGGTTGCACGCGGACGCGTCCTCCTCCCTCGTTCCAGCAGCGCTCGATGCGTTCGTACTCGGAGCTGCTAAAGACCTGATTGGCTGGGGTCTGCGCATCGTGTTCGCCGAAGTAGTCCGAGAACCCTGATGTGTGCCAAACAAGGGAAGATACCGCGCCAGAGATTTCGAAGATCGCGCAGCGGATGTTCTTCATGCCCTGGAGGATGTGTAGTGTGTCTGGCGATTTCATCGGACGTCTTTGCTCTCGTGGATAAGTGACGCGTTGCGCTGCACGGTAAGCAGAGGTTGCTTTCGAGAATGAATGGTTGGTTATTCAACTAGCATACAATGATTTACGCACAGTAAACCAGCGTGACTTCTGTTCGAGTGATGATTCGAGTTCGCTCATGCGGTATGCCTGATATGTATAGGTGTTTTCATGTTCCTTCGCGGGTTAGTTTTTTATGAAGGCAATAGTGTAGGGAGGTGTGTGTGCGTCGAGTCGATCGCTTGTTTCAAATCATCCAGTTGCTTCGTCGAAACAGGGTCGTGACGGCTCAGGAGACTTCGCGAAAGCTCGGCGTTTCGGTGCGGACGGTCTACCGGGATCTCGATCACCTGAGCGTCTCCGGGGTGTTGTTCCAGATGGCGCCAGAGATGCGCGTCGACGTGTCGAACCACGAGCAGCTCGTGAGCTGGATCGCGCGTTTGGAGAAGGCTGGCGCGTTGCGTTCGGTCAGGAGCGCGCGCTGAATCTGTAGATAAACTGTCATTCCAGGCGTATGGCGCCCCTCACCCCTTTGCAACCGATGGAGTCATCTCAGGCAAAGGAGTGAGGGGCATGTTTATTTCAGACGCGCAGTGGTTTCGATCAAAGACAGGTCTGGCGCTCACGAGACATGCGTGGCAGCGCATACAGGAGCGCAACATTTCACTTCGTGCTGCGGCCGAGGCGTTCCTGTATGGCCGCCGCGCTCACGTGCGCGGATCGGTGGTTTACGCCATCGGGCGCAAGGAGATCGCCGAAGCTCGGCGAGAGGGCGTGGACTTATCCGCCGAGGACGGCGTGCAGATCGTATGCTCGCCAAGGGATGAGGTCGTGATCACGGCCTACCGTAACAGGGACTTTCGAGGGTTGCGGAAGTGAGGTGGAAGTCAGGGGGCGAAAATAAAAAACGGGTGAGCGATTTAAATCGCTCACCCGTTTGATTAGTGCGGAAGGGGGGACTCGAACCCCCACGACCATAGGCCACTGCCACCTGAAGACAGCGCGTCTACCGATTCCGCCACTTCCGCATGCCTCGAAGTATATCCTCGAGAGGATGGAAGTTATAGAAGGCGACCTCCTCGCTGTCAACGCGCAAAAACAACCTCTGGCGAAAAATTGTATCGGACAGGATCGCTCGGGCTGTTGATGTTGGGGGGGCGTGAGCTAATAAAGACCTCACAACCAAAAAGAGAGCGTTCTCGCACGACCAGGTGTCGGTCGGGGGTGTTCGGTGATTGTCTGGAGGTTCCAGTGGCGTATCGACCCTGGATCGTGAAATCAGCGCAGCTCGCGCTCGCGATGTTGTTGCTGTTATTCGTGGGGTGTTCGCAGAAAGCTCCACCCCCGTCCACAAGTGACATGACAACTCCCGAGGAGAATATGTCTGGAGAGAATGGTGATATGCCGCTCGCGCCAGTGGATATGTCTCCCGGGGAGGATATGTCCATGTCGCCGACAGCGGACATGTCCGATGGACCTGATCTGATGGAAACACCGGATATGGATACCGCTGACGCAGGGATGGATAGCGGCGTGGACATGACGACAGATCCCGACATGGGCGAGGTTTCTGGGGGCGCGACGGGAGTGGTCAGGGGGCTCGAATCGAGCATCGTCGGTGGCGTGAGCAACTTCGTGGACGGTGACAACGCGAGCAGCTTTGGAGGGGAGCCGAATGGGTTACGCCTCGAGCGCCAGCGGTGGTTTCGTGAACTCCGCGACAGGGGATCACGCGAGCGTTTCAGGAGGACGTGACAACCTGGCGGGTGGGGTGTACTCGACCATTTCGGGAGGTTCGAATCGCTCGGTGTTTGGTGCTGATGACTGGCGTGTGGGGACCTATTATTCGGACAACTGAGCGCGTGATCCCTCGTCTCTCGATTGCTCACGCTGCCATGACGGGGTAGAACCCTGCGAGAGCGTCGCTATCTTCTGTTCGGAGAAGCGCACGCGAGGTCTATTCTCTGGCGAGGATCGAAGCGATGGTCGAGGCAGCCCGGAACCCACTCGAAGAGCTGGAAGCGATGATTTCCAGCGCACAGCTCGTACACAAAGCCGACGCGAAGGGGAGCATCAGGCGCACGCCTGATGCTCCCCTCGACCAGCTCTCGGAGCGCGTTCGTGGAGCGAACGCGCTCGCCAAGACGCCGCCACCGTTGCTCGGCGTGCTCGGCGATATCGAACTCGCCAGGGAGACGATGAGAAACCTCTCCACGGGCGAGCTCGATCCTGATGCTGGCGAGGAAGATCCTCTGGGGCTCTGGCGAGCGCGCGAGGAAGCGGGGGCGGCGACGCCTCCTGTTTCGAACCCAACGAAGGGCGCGTCGCCGCCCCCGCTTCCTCGCGCTGCGAGCGCTGGCGCCGAGGCACAAAAAGCAGGAGAGGGCGCTGCCACAGACGTGCAGATCTCACAGCTGTTGCTCGACGCGCTGGCGACGAGGCCACTCTCCGGTGATGCGCGCGCTCGCGCAGCGAGCGCGCTCGCGTCAGGGATCGCGCGAAACGATGAGAACGCGCTCAAGGCAGCGCTGGCGATCCTCGTGACGGGCGAGTAGGTCGAGAAGAAAGCGAGACGAAAACAAACGCGGCCTCATGGGAAACCATGAGGCCGCGTTTGTTTTCGTCTTCGTGGTCTCTCAGAACTCTTCGACCACGAGCAAGTAGCGTCGGCTGTTCATGCCCACATCATCGGTGAAGGTCACCTGGATGTTGTGCATGCCTGTGGAGAACGTGCCCGATACGACCTGTGGGGTCTGCGACACGTTGTATGTGGGGAAGAGCCCCTGGTTTTCGTAGACCGCGAGGTCGAGGTCAGCGACCGTTTCCCCGATCTGGTACTGGGAGATGCGAACGTTGCTCATCCCTATGGTCTGGAACGTGAAGAAGTCCGAGGTCGTGTTGTTTGGCGGCATATCACCGTAGATATAAATGGGACCGTTCCTCGGGTTTCCGATGCTCATGCCTGTGGCCTGGGTATCGTTTGGTTCGGTCTCTTCGGTGGGGTCGAGCACGCCGACAAAGAGGTCCCAGTTTTGGCCCGCCTGTCCATCTCGAATGACGACCTGGTAGGTCCCGGCGGCGAGCCCGTTGCCTGCAAAGGATCCGTCTGCGGCGGAGCCAAAGAACTGGCCGGAGTCCGCTGACAGGTGAATCGAGTTACCATTGGGGTCAAACAGATCGAGCGTCGCGCTCGACCAGATGATGACGTCGTGGCTAGCCGGGAGGTTCCCTGGGACATCGAAGGTAAAGGTCGATTGCGTCTGCCCCTGTGAGAAGGTTCCCTCGCGGCGCACGACGGCGTCCGCAGCGAGGACGCCGAGATCTTGCGCGGCGGCGGGAGAGAGGCGCAACCCATAGGTGTTGCCTGTGCCGGTGTTATTCGACGAGCGCACGCGGAAGAAGGTCGTGCCCGCGGGGAGCAGCACCAAGCTCTCGTCACCCAGCGCGGTCATTCCATCGGTGTCGAACGCGATCACGCTGATGGTTTGCGATGGGTTGCGGATATCCCCGAGGCGCTCGAGCGCGATCTCCATGAAGGTCTCTTCATTGAGCGTGACGGAGAACCAATCCTCATCGGTGATGCCGGTCACCGTGCCCGCGCCCACGAACTCGGTGTTATCGGCGGTCAGCGCGGTCGCTGTGGCGGAGTTGTTGTTTGGCTCGCTCTCATAGGGGCCTGCTTCGTCGAATTGTGCGTTGATGCTGTAAGAGACCTCGCGCGTGGCGTTCGGGCTCGAGATGCGCACGGTGTAGGTCTGACCGGGCGCGGCCACGAAGCTCGCGCGCGAGACCGCGGCCGCAGCAGGTGGACGCTCGAAGACCTCGCCATTGGGAGAGATGACCTCGACGGTCAGCGGGTTGTCCGAGCTCAGCAGCGAGGTGAACAGGTTGACCAGCGCGGGGTTGGTCGCGTTGATGCTGAAGTGATCGACGTCGCCCAGCGGGAGCGTGCCCGCGAAGGTGTCTCCGTCGCGAATAGGCGTGGCGTCGCCAGGGCGGTTGTTGGGCTCGAGCTCGAGCTCGAGCCCCGAGACCACGTCCACGCTCACGTCCGCAGTGAACGGCGCGCCGCCGAGGCTGACGACCTGCACCACGCGAGGGCCGGGCTCGAGCACGACGTAGGGGGGAAGGGTCAAGGTGCCTGTGCCATCGCTCGTGAACAGAGGCTGGAGCCCCTCGTCGCTGAGGATGGTGATGCTCGCACCCTCGAACCCGGAGTTCTCCATCGAGATCGAGGTGACGAGCCCGTTGGAGGCATCGAAGAGCCCGAAGGTCGGCTTGCCAGGAATCACCGAGAGCGCGCCGCTCCCCTCATCACCGGGGCTCGCGAGCGTGCCGAGAGAGGTCGGGATGAAGCTCTCGAGGTCGATCCGTGTCAGCGTCTGTGGCTCATCCTGGCTCAGGTTGGTGGCCTTGATGAGATAGTCGCCAGACTCACGCGCGAGGAACAGGAACGGGGAGCCATCGATGCTCTGCAGACGCTCGCCGTTCGGAGCGAACACCTCGTAGTTCACCGCGACGCTCTGGTCGAGGCGAGTGGCGTCGAGGTTGATGACGAGGCCCTGATCGACGGGGTTTTGCTGCGCGTCGACGAGCTCGATCGTCGCGGTGATAAAGACGCTCTGCTGAGGATCGATGTCGATATTTCCGGCGCGACTGACGTTCGCGCCGCCTTCGAGCGTGTCGGGAATGGCGGTCGCGTCGAACTGCTCGACGCGCAGCTCGTAGTCATCGCGATCGGTGCTCAGTCTTGTCCAGTCGACGAACAGCCAGCGGTCGTTGTCGACGCTCCCGTTGAGGATCACCTCGCGGGTGCCCGGCTCGAGGACGCGCCGCACCGTGCCTTGACCATCGAGGACGAGCATGGCGACCGTCGCGTCGCGCTCCTCGACGCTGGTGATGGTCGCTCTCCAGAGCGCTGGCGCGGTGTACTGGAAGAGGTAGAGGTTTTGCTCGAGCGCGAGCAATTCGCCGGGGACAGGCGTCACGTTGGCGATGTCGAATGGCGTGCCATCGTTGGTCATCAACCCGCCGAGGTTGGTGACCGCCAACCTGTAGCGCGAATCATCCGAGCCGGAGGGGCCCGCCTCGGGTTGAAAGAGCTGGAGTTGAGGGCGAACCGTGATCTGGTAATCGCCATCGAACGGAAGAAAGAGCGCGCGCTCTGGCTCGGGCTGAAAGCCCGGCCCCTGACGGTAGAATCCCTGTGGACCGCGAACCTCGAACGCGAGCGCGCCTGCGCCGAGCTCGAGCAGCTTGACGTTGACGGTGTCTCCAGACGTGGCGCTGAATTGCCAGACGTCGACATCCTGATCCCTGCCGTTGTCGCCGTCGAGGTCGCGAGGTTCGCCGATCACGCCGACCGCGAGCACGCTGTCGCCAGCGGCCGGGAGCGTGAGCATCTCGGGAGATCCTCCGTAGGCAGGATCGTTCTCGGTGTCACTCTCCGAAAGCGTGGCTTCGTTGGCGAGGATGTCGTCATCCGCCAGGCACTGTCCATCGACGAGCGTCGTTTGTGGTCCGCATTCAGCGGTCGCGACGCAACGTCCTGTCGCCTCATCGAGCATGGTGCCCTGACCACAAACATCCATCGCGTTCGGGACGCATCGACCGTCGACGTTCGTCGTGCCCGCGCCACAGGTCACCTCGTTGTTGCCACCTGTATCCGTGGCGACGCACTCGCCGTCGACGAGCATGGTGCCCTCGCCGCACGTGGCGAGGTCACTGATAGGGACGCACTCACCGGCCATGCGGCGCGTGCCCTCACCACAGGAGAGCGAGTTGCCTGTTGGCGGAGGGGTGGTGCCGTTGTCGTTGTTGTTTCCGCAAGCAGGGAACAGCATCAGCGCCGCCATCGAAGCGGCGAACAAGTGTTTGTAAGACATCATCTCTTTGTATCCATCGGGGCTTTAATGTTCGCGCGCCGGCGTCGGTGATTATTGCCAGCGCGCCGATGTAGCAAACCCCGAGGATGGGGACCATCCTCGGGGTTTGCTCTATTCCTCTGTGACCTCAGTCTTCACGTCGGCGGCGGACGCGAACGAGCAGCAAACCGAGCAGCGCGAAGAGCGGTGGACCGGCGGTGCCACCGAGCGCGGCGCTCGCGCCTGCTCCGGACGAGCATCCAGCGGCGGGGACTTCGCCCCCACCGCTCGAGTCACTCGAGTCGCTCGAAGGTGCGCTGGTCGAAGGCTCGAGGCCCTCGATGCATGTGCACTTGTTCTCCCAGCTCTGCTCGATGAACACGTCCACATCGTCAGTGTCGATGACAGCGCGAGGGTCGCCATCGCAGCGGCATGCGTCAGTGAACTCGCAGGTCAAGCCGATGAACTCGGGGTTGGCCTGGGTGAGGTTCTTCCAATCGCGAGGATCCTCGTTGGAGAGGTCATCGATGACGCCATCACAGTCATCGTCGATGCCGTTACAGACCTCCGGCATGGCGAGCTGTTCGGATTTGCACTCGTCCTGCTGGGTGTCGTAGTTGCACTCGAAGTAGCCAGGGCCGCAGCGGCCGACCTGACCCGTGTCACACTCCTCGCCGGTGCGCTTGCACTGACAGGAGATCTGAGTAGTGACGTTCTTGACGTTGCGTCTGATGATCTCCTTGCAGAGTTGAGGTGTGAGCGTCGCGACGGAGCGCTCGGCGTTGGCCCAGTGCCAGCCCTCATCCTTGAACTGAGTCGCGGTCGCTGCTGCGATGCTTCCCTTCGACAGCATCTCTGCCTCCAGGCCGCAGTCCATGTCTCCCTGAGCGGGATCGCAGTAAGGGAGCTGCAGGATGCGCCAGTTGATGTGATTCATGATCACTTGCGTGGCTTCAGGGTCAGGTAGACCACCGATCTGAGGGTAGTTTGGCTGGTTGTACATGTCGGGGTCATCGGGCACATCGAGCTCGAAGAGGCACGACTGCTCGTCCGACTGCTGGAGCAATCGCAGCTTGAGCGCGGTGACGCCGTTGTAGTCGTAGGCGCCAGCGCAATCGATGGTGTTGGGCGTGACCCCCACCTGGGTGTAGGGGGCGGTGCCCGAGGTGCTCAGGTATTGATCGAGGTTCGATGCGTTGCACGGATCGAACGCGTTCCCGTTTAGCGTACACGCGCCTGTTCCACCGGCAGCGGCGAAGAGGCTCGTCATCTTGTCGTCGGAGTTTGGTCCGAGGCCGATGACGTAGGTCGTGACGCCAGGGGCGTTGGTGCGCGTGCGCGCCTCGCAGATGCCGTTGATGGCGTTGACGACTTCGGTCTCGGTGTTGGCCTTACCGTCCGTGATAAGGATGGCGAGGTTGTCGCGATCTGTGGCCTTGAGCGAGTTGGTCGTGCGCAGCTCCTCGATCACGTCATCGATGCCGGTGAGCCCCTTGGGCGCGGTGGCGTTGATCTCGTTACCGATTTGAACGTTGGTGTTCTCGCCAGGGAGCGTCGCGACGTCGACGTTATTGTCAAAGGTGGCCAGCCCCATCTGGAGCTTGTCGCAGCCAGAGCCATCATCCTCGGTGCAGCTGCCGGGGACGGTCGAGCTGTTGGAGAGGCCAGTGGCGATATTCTGCGCGCGCTCCCAGGAAGAGTCCGATTGGCTGCCGCGGAAGCC
>Ga0208061_100017_pt1 | contig 54068 bp, 45 predicted proteins | sample DeeseametaMP0555_FD_184209 | JGI IMG/M metagenome (GOLD analysis project Ga0208061, IMG submission 184209) | Marine microbial communities from the Deep Atlantic Ocean - MP0555 (SPAdes) | ecosystem: Environmental > Aquatic > Marine > Oceanic | place: South Atlantic Ocean | collected 2011-01-23 | reverse complement strand
CCTGTTCTCACATCCCGACATCAGGATAAAGAACACACACACTGTCCATCGTCGCCCGCTCACCTGAATCACCCTCGGATTTGCCAAAAAGACTCCCCTTGATTACGAATGAGTCCGACAAAGCGGCCACCGAAACACGATTTTTCGAAAAAGAAATGTCGACGATGTGGATGGATCGATCCAGATAAGCCGCCACGTTTTGTCATAAAATGGAATCGATCCAGATAAGCCGCCACGTTTTGTCACCGAGTGATCCAGATAAGCCACCACGTTTTGTCACGAGCCCATTCTTGTGATCTGATCGATCACCCTGTCCCCGATCGTTTTCTGATCAATAACCCCTCTATTGGCCCGCAACCCTGGTAAAATCGACAACTTTTTGATCCAGATAAGCCGCCACGTTTTGTCACGCGATCCAGATAAGCCACCACGTTTTGTCACGAGACCCCCCTATTGATCCAGATAAGCCACCACGTTTTGTCATCGAGTGATCCAGATAAGCCGCCACGTTTTGTCACGCGATCCAGATAAGCCACCACGTTTTGTCATTTCAGCCAAATTCGATCCAGATAAGCCACCACGTTTTGTCATTCGATCCAGATAAGCCGCCACGTTTTGTCGCCAAATCCAGATAAGCCGCCACGTTTTGTCACCGGATCCAGATAAGCCACCACGTTTTGTCACGCGATCCAGATAAGCCGCCACGTTTTGTCACAGCAGTTTCGAACATCGATCTTTAAAAAGATTAATATATTCAATGTCTTATGCTTGTATTTTTCGACGGCTGATTTTGGAGAGTAGATCCTTCTAGAGAAGATTTAATTTAGAAAATCTTCTCTAGAGACTTTTGCCCTCGAGACGAGGGCCAGCTTTTGGCTGGCCTCGTCATCGGGGCAACTGGATCGCTTGGACGCTTGCGAAGTGAGAACCTGGATTCATAATGTGTGCAGGATGGATACATTGAAGTATCGGACATCGAATTCAAGGAGGAAGGCATGTCCGCTTACTATTTGGACATTATCGATGGGCGACGTGAGTGGCCCGACCCCTGGCGCCAACGCACGCTCGTTCGCACCACGCGAAAGTTCCTCTCCAGGCTCAAGGACGATGAGCCCTTGGACATGACTGAAGAGGAGCTCGAGGATGAATACGAACGTATCATCTGGAGCATCTTGCGTGATGGCCCCGTCCCCATCGAAGAGGACCCGCTGGCAGAGCGTCGCCTCGAGCTCCGTATAGGGCTTGGCAGCACGCTCTCCCTCTCCAATGGTACGCAGCACGAGCGGCGTATCCAGGGGGTCCAGTACATCCTCAAGCATATGGAACATTTCACGGGTTGGGAGCATGTGCAGGCCAACACCGAGCTCTACCAACTCCAGGATGAGAAGCCCTGGTGGCACCCCTCTGGCGCTTTCTTCCAGCGCGAGGAGCAACGCCTTGGCCTGAAGACCGCAGATCAACTGCGCGAGAAAGGCTTCGTGTGTTTGACGCGAGAGGCTTATATCGAGCGCGTGCGCGAGCCGATCATCTTCCATCTCATCCACAAAGACTCCTCGCTAGAACACCTCGCTGCGATCCTCGCGCTCTACACCGCCACGGCCAGGGAGCTTCGCGAACCTCGGCGCTGGATCGAGCGGATGCTCGAGGATTTGCGCCGTGATTGCTCGCGCGAGCTGCAACGTCGCGACTTCACCGCCGTGCCGATGAAGCCGCTCTACAGCTTGCCACGCGAAGCAAATAACCTGCGCTCGTTCTTTATCAGTCGCGACGATGATCTGGACGTCGATGACGACTCTGGGATGATTCGCGGCAAGCTCCCGCGCGCCAGAGTTCGCGTGGTCGAGGACACGCACGGCCAACAGACGCTCTTCTTCGACACCGATCTCGTGCTGCGCCAGTCTGGCGAGATGGACAGCTTTGTCTCGGTGCAGCTCGACGAGCCGCAGACCGACGTGTTGGGCGCCTTGACCAAGGCGATCGAGCAGCTCGATGTGGACCCGGCTGTCTTCGAGCATGTCCCGCGCGTATGCGCCGGGTTGTTCGCCGCCGCGCACCGGGATCGCCACACCGCGTTCGGCGCTCCAGGCACCTTCTGGGATACGGATTCTGGCAAGCGCCTGTGCAAGATCGTCGGGTTTAACCCGGACAACTACAAGCACCGCCAGCGCGTCCAGGATGTGCGAAAGCTCCTCTCGGAGCTCAAGCTTCACCGCGCAGCGAGCGGCTTCGATGATCGCGGCAACAGGATTCGCATCAAGTACAAGGGGCCGCTCATCGAGCTGCGTCAAGCGCAGCTCGAGCTCGAGATCGAGGATCGCGAGGGGATCGGCGAGCGTCACACCTTCCAGGCATGGTCCATCGACGACACGTTGTGGAAGATGACCCTTTACGAGGAGGATGGCGGCGCGCCTGCGTTCATGCTCCTCGATGATCGCGCTTTCAAGCTCGACGATCGAAGCTCTGTGGCCTTTAACCTCTACTGGACGCTCGTCAACCGCGCCTACAACGATCGCGTCAGTGATGAAGGATCGTTCAAGCTCAAGCTCTGGACGCTCTACAACTGGTCCGGCTTGGAATCGAGCAGCCAGCGCGTCGATCGCCTCAAGGAGACATTTCGATCGGCTTTCGATCGCATGGTCGAGGTCGGCCTGCTACAACACTGGCGTTGTGTCTCACTGGATGCGGACAGGCGCACGACGATGCGCGAGCTCGAGGACGCCGAATTGACCGTGGTCTTCGCGCTCGAGCAGCGCAAGACGCTCCCAAAACTGATCACCTCTGTCACTTGAACATTGAAACACTCGCTGCGCGTGAAATCATGCGCAGCGCCGAGCATGGACGCTCGGTGTAACAGCGCTGATGCGCATAGATCATGATGAGCCTATGTTTCAGGATTCCCCCACAACCGAAGATGTGCGCGAGCGCCTCGACTGTCGGCAGATCGCCGAACAGTACGGCGTGCGCTTTCGCAATCGATCCTCGGAGTGGTGGCTCGCGCACTGCTTTAACAGCGAGGCGCACGCGCACGGGGATCGAAACCCATCGCTCTCGATCGGCCCCCAGGGTTACAAGTGCTTTAGCGCAAACTGCGCCATCTCGGGCGATGTATTTGGCATGATCGCCTACTTCGAGAACCTCGAGCCGAGAGAGCAGTTCGAGAAGGTGTTCTCCATCGCCGCAGAGATCGCCGGCGTCGAGACCGCCAGAAACAGCGCGCCCACACGCGCCGAGCACGAAGCTTCAGGCTACAACCAGAACTACTCGGGCGGCTCGTCCTATCGCGGTAACTCGCGCAAGAAGCCATGGAAGAAGAAGGGACGGCGCAGCGCCACAGGACATGTGCGCGTCAGGCCGACTTGGCAAACACCCGGAATGAGCGGCCCACCACCCCTGGCCGAGCTCTTCCCCGGCATGCATGACGAGCCCTTTCACCTCGACCCGAGGCATGTTCGCCTCGAGATCATGCAGGCGATCTGGAAGCTGGTTCAGCCGCTCGACCTGACCGGAGAGGCGTGCAAGTGGCTCGAGTCACGCGGCATCCAGCCAGAGATCGCGCACGCTTATGGATGCCGTGACTGGAGACCCGTTGCCAAGGATTTGCTCGAGGTCTTCGCCAACTACTCCGAGCAGGATCTGATCGAGTCCGGTTTACAACGCCAGGACCCTGACAAAGAGCGCGTCAAGCGATGGTGCGGTCTACGGGACCTCGACGGCGAAGACTGGGCGCGCGGACTCGCCGTCCCCATCGTGCACCCCGGATGGCCGATCGCCCCGCTCGCCTGGCGATGGCGCCTCTACCAACCCTTCAAATTACGAAGCGGCCAGACCTTCAAGGCGCTCGCGCAGTACTCTGGCGAGCCCTCACTCCCCTCGCTCCCGCTGGGTTTGGCGCCTCCTTCAGCCGAAACGCTGCTAAAGGTCGCCAAGTGGCCGAGCATCTGTGAGGACGCCGACGCGCCGCGCTACGCCGTGGTGTTGTCCGAGGGCGAACCCGACTGGCTCTCCGTGGCGGATGTCGCCGCGAACCTCACCACAGATCTTTACGTGGTGTCCGTCGGGTTGGTGGCGATGTCGCACGGTTATCCGACAAGCCACGTGGGCTTGCTCGAGGACGCCGAGCGCGTGGTCTGTGTGATGGATAAGGGTCGCACGGTCAAAAAATGGGGAAAGACCGGCGGAGAGATGGTGGTCGAAAAAATCCGCGCGATGCTGCTCTATTCTGCAAAAGAGAGCGGCGAGGTTTTTGACAGAGCTTACGAGAAGATAGACAACAAGATCGTGGAGTTTTTACAACCCGACGATCAGGACGTGAATGATTTGCACCAGCAAGGTAAGTTGGTGGATGTGCTCGATAAAGCACTTGGAGATATCCTGTGAGTGATTCGGTGGATGATAACGAGAAGGAAGCGTGGCGCAAAGCGTGGGATTACCGCGCCGAGCTCGATCGCGAGGCGGCTGAAAAGCGCGCCTCCGAGATCCGTTCGCGACGCGCGACCCTTCACCAAGAGGCGATGGGGCTCGAGGCCGAACTGGCCGAGCTCGAGGGACGCGGGGATTGGACCCGGCTCATGCGCCCGCTGGCCGATTTTGGCTGGTTGCACGAGGAGGCGCCGCCAAGGCGCGCGCTGCTCGAGAAGGACAACGAGTGTGTCCTCCCGATGGGCAAGGTCGGCTTCTTCGTCGGTGAGGGTGGCGTCGGTAAATCGTGGGCGCTGACCCAGCTCGCCATCTCTGTGGCGACGGGGACCTCCTGGCTGCAAAACTTCAACGTCCCCGAAGACGCCGTCGGCGGCGTGATCATGGCGATGGGCGAGGAAGATCCCGAGGAGATGCACCGCCGCATCCGGCATATTACCGAGCACCTCAACCTCGCGAGCCACAACCTCTCGGATCTCGACAAGCGCCTCTGGCCACTTCCTCTGGCGGGTCACTTCATGGAGTTTTTGGACGATGGCGAGCGAAGCTTCGAGCACGAGCGATTCGAGCAAATGCTCAGGTTGCAAGCTCCCGAGGATGGTTGGAAGCTCGTGATCCTCGATCCGGCCAGTCGCTTTATGGGCGTCGACGCCGAGAAGGACAACGCGTTCGCCACGCGTTTTGTTCAGCTGCTCGAGCGCTTGACCTCACTGCCTGGCAACCCGACCGTGCTTTGCGCGCACCACACGACCAAGACCTCGCGCGCCGGTGGTGCTGGAGCCAGATCTGTCGCCGCGCGTGGTGCGAGCGCGCTGACCGATGGCGCGCGTTGGCAAGGTAACCTCACGCCAGCCTTCGATGAAGGCGCTGGCGAATTTATCGAGGATATGGCTGTCTTCCAGATCTCGAAGTCGAACTATGGCCCCAAACCTGCGCCGCTCTACCTCAAGCGCAAGGAGAACTCGGGTGTGTTGATTCCGACCTACGAGCCCTCCTCCAGAGATCGTTACGACGACCAGGACGACAGCTCCTATTTCCACGGCGCATTCTGATTCGCGTCATACGACCGAGTAACCCCCAGAAACAAGCCGTTTCACCTGTGCCCACGCATGGTGGCCAAAAGAAAGCACGCTGCTTCATACAGGCAGGCGTGCTTTTTACATTTTACGTTTGGGGAAAAACAGCGCGCTCGGGCGGCACGAGGAAGCGTCTCTCATTCGGTGGACATCGCGCAGCGAAACCCGAGCTCGGCGTTCGCCTCGTCGGGTGTCGCCGAGTTTCGACCGCCAACGTTCATTCCGCTTTCCGTTGAATAATAGCCACGACCACGGGTGACGCGTTTGGAGCCAGTCTCTGGTCCAGTGGGATCGCGCGTGGGTGCTGAGGTGTAGTAATTGGGATCGTACCAATCCTGGATCCACTCGGCGACATTACCTGCCATATCGTGAACACCATAGGGGCTCACGTCACCATGTTTTCGCCCGACCCCCGAAGTTGAATACGTGTTGCAGCCAGGGGCCTCCTCGTACATGACGGTGTATTCACACGATGGGGGCGCGTCGCCCCAGGGATACATACGTCGATCCGTTCCACGCGCGGCCTTCTCCCACTCGGCCTCTGTTGGCAAGCGCTTCCCCTCCCAAAAGCAGTACTCCCGCGCCTGCTCCCATGTGACGCCATTAATGGGATAAACATCTCGGTCCCGGTCCTCTCCGCCGTAGTTGAATAAACTGTCATCGTCGTAGGTTTTGACAGGTCGCGTGCAAGCCCCATCAGCTTCGCAAGCCATGTATTGGCGGACGGTCACCTCGTACTTTCCGATGCTATACCTCGAGAGAAACACCTCGCGCACAGGCAGTGCATCATTGTCGTAAGGTTGCCCGCCCATCATGAAAGGCCCCGCCGGGATATCGACCATCACAGACGTCGGGACTTCTTTGGTCTGGGTTGGTGGCGCTGTCTGAGTTGGTGCTTGTGCTGGTGGCTGCGCCTCGACCGAGACCTTCGCGGAGTCCGCGTGCTGACCCGATCGACACCCGGCCAGGCAAGCCAGCGCGCAGACGAAAAGCAGGCATGGGACCATGTAGATTCTCACAGGACTCATCGACTCTCTCTCTATGGCATGGATGGAGCTTGGCGGATCGTTATTCTATGAGCGCCACAGCGATGGTCGAGAATTTACCATGGATGTGCGCACATTAGCGATGATGTTTCCTACCACTATTTTCGAGATAGTTTTGATGAAGGGATCATTTGATGTGGAGTCGTGACTCACAGCCCGAGCACCCGGTGCTCGAGCACGGTGAACAAAAGGAGAAGTCCAGAACATACTCTGGAGTTCGACAGTTCAACGCGGCGATTCACTCAGGTCCTTGGAAGACGAGTTGCCCATCCTGGTGGATGCTGATCGAGTAGAGCGAGAAGGTGAAGTACCCGCTATGCTCGGTGAAGATACCGACAGCTTGCTTCTCCTGGCTGACGAGGAAGAAGGCGTGCTCCAGGTCGAGCGTGGAGCCATCCGCGAGCTTCACGCGGATGTGGTGAGCGAATGCTGAGAGAGGAAACCTGAGCGCGTCGATGCCCACACCAGTTTGTCCAAACCGTTCAGCAAGCTCCTGAACCCAGAAGGTCTTGTGTGCCGTCATTTGAGACCGCATGTGAGCATGGACATTCATCTTTTCGCGGCCCCTTCTGATTTGGATTAGCCTGACATCTTCTCAACCCGCGGCGCCCGAGACCAGCTCTTGCTCGACCAGAAACTGCCTCACGAGCGCGTTGGCGTGTGGCGAGGGTCGGTGCATCGACTCGGCGAGCGCGATGGCCTCTTCGCGTGTGAGCTCGTCGGCCTTGTAGGCGGTCAGGTAGCGCATGTAGCGCGTGATGTTGTCGCGATCGGTCAGCTCGGGGTGGAACTGCGTGGCGACGATCGGCGCTGATTTATGGCGCACCGCCTGATGAGGACAGCGCCTGGAGCCAGCGAGCAGGATCAGGTCATCGGGCAACACGAGCGCGCTGTCATTATGCCCGAGCTGCGCGTGGAACATCTCGGGCAACTCTCCAAACAACGCGTCCTGCTTGCCCGCCTCGGTGAGCGTGATCTCCATCGTGCCGATCTCGGCAAGATCTGGATCAGAGACGAGCTCGCCGCCGAGCGCCTGCACCAAACTCTGGAAGCCAAAGCAGGAGGCGAACATCGGGATCTTCGCCTCGACGATCGCGCGCATCATCGCCAGCAGTGATTCGTGCCAGTCGAACCCACCCTTGACCACCGAGTAATCGCCCGAGCCGCCCACCATGACCAGATCATGGCCATCGAGCATGGACGGGTCGGGTGTGGTCTCGACCATGTTCAGGCAGGTGAACGCGTCGACAGCGACGCCAGCGGCGCGCGCGAAGCATTCGAACTCGTGTGTCAGAATCGGGTCGCCAGCGGTTCGTGCCTGCAGGAGCAGGATACGCAAATCCATGTTCAGCTCGAGTGGTAGGGAGGCAAGCTCATAAATAGCATTCTAACCCAGTATGACGCATCGCGTCGAGCGTTGCGCCACGGGAGCGCTGTGTACCACCGACGGCGGCCCGGAAAAAGGAGGGGGCGGCGAATTTTGCACAGCGTTTCAAATCACTTGCGCCGCTCTCGCAAAATTCGCCGCCCCCTCCTTTTTCCTCGGCACCAGAGGTTGGAGCTTAAATATTATATATAGACATAATATCAACATTTAAACTCTCCAGGTTCTGGATGTTTTGCGCTCTGTACGCCCTGAGCGAGGTCGATGGTCAATGTGAAGGCGCTTCGAGATGCTTCGAGGTTGTTCGAAGGCCATCAACTTCCAGCGGGCGCCCCGCCCTCAGTTGCAAACGCCCGGCGTGGTCCTCGATTGCCCCTCTTCGTAAAAGCAATCCCCCGAAGCGCAATCCAAATCATCGCGACACGACTCGCCAGCAGATCCCGTGGTGCACTCCTCGAAACCACAAAAACCCGTCGCGCAATCCTCGGCGTCGACGCAAATCTCACCGACCTCCCCAAACGTGCAGACTGGTGTCCCGAAGCCTCTGACACATTGCGCTCCCTCGCCGCAGTGACCATCCTCACGACAAGGAAGCTCCTGCACACACGCCTGCACATTCAGGATCGGAGCGCAGCTCCCCTGCTCGCAGTCCGAATCCTGCGCGCAGAGGTTCTTTTCGGCCGAGGTCGCTCGCCCGATGCAAAAGAACGCGTCGGTGATCGCAGGGCACACCACATCGCAATCCCACTCCTTCAAACACCCCACCGTCTCGCGGCAAGGGTTGAGCAACCCGTCGAGATCACAATCACATTCGAGCGCCGGGCACGTGGTCTCGTCACACACCTCGACTGTCTCGAAGACAAACCCGAACTTCGTGCAAGGATCAGGCTCCTCGAACATCGATTGTTGCCCGTACATGACCTCGGGCGTGGTGTCCGTGGTCTGGTTCACTCCATCCGAGCTGCCGCCATCCGAAGAGCAACCCCAACAGCACACACAAATCACACCGACCACCATCGCGCTCCGAAACCTGTCGCTCGTATCCAAGATGCACCCCCTTTGCTATGTCCGAAGATATCTAAAATTTATCAGAAACCCAGACATCTGGGAACGTCAGGGCACGGTGTTCTCGCCGAGTTGTTGCGATCCTGTGCAGATCCGGTGTGAATCTCTCGGAATCCCACCTGGGCGGGCTGTCTCCACGGCGTACAGGGGTTATGCTCGATGACAGATAACCGCAAAGTCCCCGGGAGTTTCCATGTTTTACGCAGATGGTTTGGACGTGCTCGTGATCCTGGCGTCGACCCTGTTCGCCGCCGTGATGCTGTGGCATCCGATACGAGAGGTCGCCAAATCAGGCTTGAAGCGCGGCGCTGTGTTTGGTCTGACGGTGCGCCTGTTCGCGTCGCTTTTTGTCCCCGCCGCGGTAGTGCTCTTTGGCGTCTGGGGATTCGAATCGTTGCGCCTTGTCTATCACATGGGCGCGGTCGTCTCGATGCTGCTCGCCATCACGCTCGCGGGTGCTCTCTTTGCTGGGCGTAAAGTGACCGACAGGCGCGAGCTTCGCATCGGCACGGCGCTCGCGATGATCCTCGGTAGCGTCTTGCCGCTCGCGCTGTATATGACGTTTGTCGAGCCGTATCGCGTGGTCGTCGAGGAGGTCGACCTCGTGCTCGACAAGGGCCCCGTCGGAGAATCACCGATCCGAATCGTGGTCCTGGCAGATGTCCAGACCACGGGAATCACCGAGTACGAAGAGGAGGTCTTGCAGAAGGTCAACGCGCTCGAGCCTGACCTGATCCTTATCGCTGGCGATCTCTTGCAGAACTACTACGATCGCGAGGCATACGCCCGCGAGCTCCCGGCGATGAAGGACTGGCTAAACCGCCTCGAGGCCAAACATGGCGTCTACTTCGTGCGCGGTGATGTCGATGATGAAGCAGAAGAGCTGGTCGAGGGCGTGGACATCGTCTTCCTCAAGGATCAAAAGACCGAGCCGCTCCGCATCCGAGATCGCCTCGTCACCATCGGTGGCGTCGAGCTCGAGTATTACCAGCCCTCCTCTGCTGCGCTGATCAGGCAGCTCGAGACCGAGGAGGGGTACGATGACATCCGCATCCTGCTCGCGCACCGCCCTGGCGCCTCCGAGATCGGCCTCACCGATCAAAAAGGGCAATCGCGCATCGACCTCGTCGTGGCAGGACACACCCACGGCGGGCAGGTCTCGATCCCCTTCTTCGGTCCGCCGATCACCCTCTCGGTCGTGCCCAGGCACGTCGCCGCTGGAGGTCTACACTGGCACAGCCGCCGCAACGTGTACGTCAGCCGCGGCGTCGGGATGGAGCGCAACCACGCGCCCAGGTTGAGATTGAACTGCCGTCCCGAGATCACGTTGCTCACGCTGCGTTAGAGCTGCGTTTCAGGTGTCAGCGAGCTGGCAAGTCAATCCGCTCTGTAAAGCGTCTTTCCACGCACGCAGGTCTCTTCCAGGCCATCGTGATCCTCGAGGTAAACGAGGAAATCACACAGCTCGCTTACATCCGCTGTCCAGCGCGGCGGACGGATCGCCACGAGATCTGCGTCATAGCCAGGCTCCACGAGCCCGATCTGCTCTCCTCGCCCGAGCGCCACGGCGCCCCCTCGCGTCGCATACCAGAGCAACTCTGCGGCGTCGGTCTCGGAGTCTGTCAGCCTGCTCGCGTCAAACCCGCGCGAGCAGCACTTGCGCAACGAGAACGTCCTCCCCGCGCCGATATCACTCCCCATCCCCATGCGAATATCCCTGGACTTGACCTCTTTGAGCGGCATCGGCCCGCTCGCCAGGAAGAAGTTGCTGTCCGGGCAGTGAGAAATCGCCGCATCGATCGCCGCGATCGCATCCCACTCGCGATCCTTTAACCAGACGCCATGCGCGAACAGACTCTCCTTTCGCAGCAACCCCGCGTCCTCGTATACGCCGAGATAATCGACGGCGTCGGGGAAGGCTTCGGCCGTCGCCGTGATCTCGTCCGGGTTCTCGCTGATATGCGTCTGGATCGGCAGGTCGTGCCGCGCAGCGAGCGCGCCCGCAGCCTCCAACAGATCGGGCGTGCAGCTCAGGGCAAAGCGCGGCGTGACGCGAAAGCGCAAACGATCGCGGTCTGCGCCATGCCATCGCTCGACAAGCTCCTCGCACGCCGCGATCGCCTCTTCTGTGTCGAGCAAGATCGCCTCGGGAGCGCCGCGATTCATCAACGTCAGCCCGACATCGCCTCGCATCCCCAGCTCATGCATCGTCTCGAACAGGATATCCGTCGCGCCAGGATGACTGCTGCTAAAGATCGAGGCGCAGGTGGTCCCCTGAGAGAGCATCTTCTGGCAAAAGATCTTGGCGATCTCCTGGGCGTAAGACCCATCGACGAACTTGCTCTCTTCAGGAAACACGGACTTTTGCAACCACGGGAGCAGCGGCCCTGAGGCGCTCCCCAGGATCATCGTCTGCGGGAAGTGGATATGCGTATCGACAAACCCAGGCATCCACACCACACCAGGCCGCGTGACCTCATGCGCGCTTGTTTTATCCGGGTCTGTCGACACGTCCGTGATCTTGCCATCGGCATCGATCGAAATAAGCGCGTCCGGCAGAAGCTCGAAGGCGTGCCGATCCTCTAGTGGAGCGAGCACGCTCCCTCGAATGATTCGTTCAGTCATGATGTCTCTTTAACCATTATCCATCGAGACGAGCACCACGCCCACGATGGCGAGCAGCGCTCCAGCAATTCGCATCCAGCTCAAGGGTTTGCCATCGATCAGCGTGTCCCAGAGCATGCTCACGGTCACCTGCGCCACGACAATCCCGACGAAGACCTTGGCCGCGCCCAGCTTGCTGATCGCCCAGGGAATCCCAGCGATGATGCAAAATCCAAAAATCCCAGGGAGGATCATCCACCACGCGACCTTCTCGAGGCGAAACTCGCCATGGAAGACCTCGGGGAAGAGCCCGGGGAACGCACGCACTCCGCCGTATAGACCTACCCCCAAAAAGAGCACGATGACGCTGTTGAGCGCGAGCGCGCTCCCCAACCCCATCTCCATCCCCATCTTGCGGTTCAAGGTTCCCTGCAACACCGTCACGGTGCCGACGAGCAGGGGTAGCACCCAGAAGATACTCAAGCTCGCTCCTCTCGATTGTTGGCATCGCCACGGTCAAAATCACTCGGGCCTCGCTCGGGAAAGAGCGCGGTCCGAAGCTGGATCAGCTGCGCGGCGACGCTCACGGCGATCTCCTGCGGCGTCGAGCTCCCGATCGGGAGCCCCACCGGCGCGGTGATACGCTCCAGATCCTCGCCAGAGAACCCCTTCTCGCTCAAAGCGGCCTTGATCGCGCGCAGCTTCGCTGGCGCGCCCATCACACCGATAAACGGAAAATCCTCTCGCAGCGCGCCTTCGAGCGCCTTGGTATCGGATGGAAAATCCGCCGTCATCACCACCGCCATCGTCAGGTGAGGGTGGCTCACGCTCGCAGATGAGGTGGCATAGTCAGCGCAGGCGATCTTGTGTCGCGCGCTGTTATTCTCCACGAACTGCTCGAGGTCTTTCCTGGGATCGATCACCGTGACCACGTAACCGAGCATCTCGAGCTGGTTCGAGAGCGCCAGCCCGCAATGCCCGCCACCAAAAATCACCGCGCGATCCAACTCGAGGACCTGCTCTTCATATACCCAGCCGGAGTCATCCTGCTGCAACCTCACGGCGCGCTCTCCGGGTCGTGGATCTTGTTCCACGAACGAGAACTGCCCGCCAGTGATGATCCTCAGGACGCCAGCGCGGTCCTCTTGCATGCGTTCGCAGGCCATCGAGACAGGCTCGAGCGCATCTTGCGGCGTGAGCACGAGCGAGAGGTTTGTCTGCTGACCCGCGCAGATCATCCCCGAGGTCGCGCCAGGCGCTTCCTTGCGATGATACAGCGTCTCGAGCGATCCCATCCGCCTGCGATCCGCCAGCAGCTGCATACCCATCGACAGGATGTTCTTCTCCATGATGCCGCCGCCGATGGTCCCGTGGACTTGATCGTCCTCGGCGAGCATCAGCCTGGCGCCGCGTGTTCCAGGGGAGTGTCGCGTGTGATCGGCGACGAGCGTGACGAAGACAGCTTCGTCAGCGGCAAGTCGCTCGCGCACCTCGGTCCAAAAGTCCAGATTTCGCATCAGCCTTCAGGGTCTTTCGGTCCGGGGACATCACTCCCTTCGATGCTGCACAGCGCCAGCAGGACGCGCTCTGGCGTCATCGGGGAATCATAGGGGATATGCGCGTCAGGCTTGAACGCCTGGATCGCATCGCGGAGCGCGAACCAAGCGCCGATGCCATACATCAGCGGAGGCTCGCCGACAGCCTTCGAGCCATACGGCCCGGTCGGGTTGTCATCCTCGATAAAGCGCACCTCGACATCCGGCAGGAAGTCCCCATCGGGCGCCTTGTAGGTCGAGAGCGCCGAGGAGAGCAACCTGCCATCCTCGCCATAAGCGAGCTCTTCGAGCGTCATCCAACCGATCCCTTGCGCCAGACCTCCTTCGATCTGGCCGATGTCGACGACCTCGTTGATCGGGCGACCAAGATCATGGGTCAACTTCACCGAGTCGATCGTATAGGTGCCGCGCAAACCATCGACGGTGACCTGTGTGATCGCCGTGCCCCAAACATGATAGGCGAAAGGTCGCCCTTTCTCTTTCTCGGCGTCAAAGTGCAGGTTTGGCGTCGCGTAGAATCCGTGCGCCGAGAGGTCGACGCGGTTTAGATACGCCTGCAACGCCAGATCACTCCAGGTCAGCTCGCTCGGCTTGCCAGCGACAGTGACCACCTCGTCCTCGATATCGAGCGTGGAGATATCTTCGACCTCGAGCTGTTCGGCGGCCAATGCTAACAGACGACCTCGGATTTGCTCGACCGCGAGCATCGTGGCGTTGCCGTTGAGATCGGTTGTCGCGCTCGCTGCGCTCGGCGACATGTTCGCCACGCGCGTGGTGTTGGTGGTCTCGAGGTGAATGCGCTCGGTGCGCACGCCCATCGCCTGCGCGCAGATATCGCGCAGCTTCGAGTTGACGCCCTGCCCCATCTCGACGCCGCCCGTGGACAGACTCATGCTGCCGTCGGCGTACACGTGCAGCAGCGCGCCAGCCTGGTTCAAGAAGGTCTTTGTAAACGAGATGCCGAAGCAAATCGGCATCACCGAGATTCCCTTGCGAAGCCGCCCTCCCCTGGCGTTGAACTCGGCGGTCTCTGCGAGCAATCCGTCGAACTCGAACCCTTTCATCGCGTCCTCCCAGGATGCTTCACCCTGAGCGCGCTCGATGAGCTGGTCGTAGTGGAAGCGATCCCCGTCGACGAGCAGGTTCTTTCGCTGGAGCTCGTGGCGAGGCATCCCGATCTCGTCGGCCGCCTTGGCCATCGCGCTCTCGATGACAAACATCGCCTGCGGTCCACCGAACCCACGAAACGCCGTGTGAGGTTGCAGGTTCGTGCGACAACTCGCCGCCATCACCCTCACGTTCGGGATGCGATACGCGTTGGTCGCGTGGAACAGGCTGCGCTCGAGCACAGCCGTCGAAAGGTCAGCGCGTGCGCCAGCGTTTTGATAGAGCTCGGCCTTGTAAGCCACGAGCGTCCCATCGTTCATCAGCCCGAGCTTGAAGTCGGCCGAATATGGGTGGCGCTTGCCGGTCATCTGCAAGTCATCGACGCGATTCAAGACAAGCTGCACGGGGCGATCGGTGAGCTTTGCCGCGAGCGCGGCGATGCACGCCCAGGCGGTCGCCTGATCTTCCTTGCCGCCAAAGCCGCCGCCCAACCTGCGCACGTCCACCTCGACCATATGCGAGGCGACGCCCAGGATACGCGCCACGGCCTTTTGCACCGCGTAGGGGCTCTGACTCGAGGTCGAGACTGTCATCCGCGCACCCTCTTCAGGCGTCGCTCTTGCGCGTTGTGTCTCGAGGTAGAGGTGCTCCTGGCCTGCGATATCACAGCGCCCCTCGACGACCACGTCGCAGCCATCGAACGCCGCGTCGACATCGCCCGCCTCGAAGGTTCTGGCTGGCGCGATCAACTCGCCGCGCGCATACGCCTCGCGAGGATCGACGATCGGCTTTTCTTCCTCGACCTCGATCTCGACCAGAGATGCTGCGTGTCTGGCGGTCTCTGGAGTGTCCGCCACGACGATGGCAACCGGGTGACCGATGTAGGCGACCTCGTTCAGCGCGAGCAGCTCCTCGTCGGCCAAAATGGCGCCGATCTGGTTCTCACCGGGGATATGTCTGGCGGTGTAAATCGCTTCGACCCCTGGCAGGTCGCGCGCGGCGCGCACGTCGATCATGCGAAGCTCGCCCTTTGCCACGGGAGAGCCAACAACAGCCGCGTGCAACATCCCCGAGGGGAAGGCGACATCGTCCACGTAGAGTGATTCTCCGCGGACGTGATGAATGGCGTCGTAGTGTTTCTTCATGGCGAGACCTCCTGTGCGGCCAGATGTGCGCCGAGGACGGTGTCGATTCCTGCGCGTTCGGGGAAGAGCTTGTCAAAGTGCGCGAGCAGCAATTGCCTGGCGAGCAGGCTCTTGTAGCGCGCGCTGCCGCGCACGTCGCTGATCGGCGAGATCTCTTTCATGGCGCGCTCGACCATGCCGTGCATCGTCGAGGCATCGATCGGTTTGCCGACAAGCCAGCTCGAGGTCTCCTTCAAGTAAAGAGGCGTCGCCGCCACGCCGCCAAGCGCGAGCCTGACGGATGCGATGGTGCCATCGTCGGCGAGCTTGATCCTGGCGGCGCTGTTCACTGTCGCGATGTCGAGCCAGCGACGCTTGGAGACCTTCTCGAAGCTCACGTGCTCGTTTGGCGCGTCCACGCGATCGAACACCAGCTCCGCCACGATCTCGTGCTTCTCCTTGGCCAGCGTTTTGTAGCCGAGGTACAGCTCCTCGAGCGGGAGCTCGCGCTTGACGTTGCCGTCGAGCTTTTGCAGCACCACCCTGGCGCCGAGCGCCATCATCAACGCCGTCATATCCCCGATGGGAGAGGCGTTGATCAGGTTGCCCGCGATGCTCGCGCGGTTCCTGATCGGGAGCGAGGCGATGAGCTGCATGTCCGCCTCGATCGTCGGCAACATCGCCTGGATCTCGGGATGCTGCGCGAAGTCCTCGAAGGTCGTCAGGCCACCGACCATCACGCTCGTGTCATCGAGCGTGATGTAGGCCATATCCCCGCGAAGCCCCAGCACCTCGATCTCCTCGGTGCGCGGGATCTCCTCGCCGCGTTGCACGTAAAGATCGGTGCCTCCGGCGATGATAAACTCGGGAGAGGCGTTTTCACTTTTGGGGAGGGGTTCGATCTCGGAGAGCCTGCTGGCGATGCCCGACAGATACTCTGGCAACAATCCTCGCTCGACCAACGCGCCGACGCGATCCTCGCTGCTCCAGACATCAGCCAGGTCACCACCCTTGGAGAACTGCCCGATCATATCCTGGCTCGCGCGCCTGATGGAGCCATACCCTGTGCAACGGCACAGGTTCCCGCTGGTGGCATCCTTCAAACCTTGCTCGGTGGGTTGCGCGTGCCCGCTCTGCATCATGTACCAACACATCGAGACGATGAATCCAGGCGTGCAGTAGCCGCATTGCGAGCCGCCGCGATCGACCATCGCTTGTTGGACGGGGTTGAGCGCGTCTTCCGGGAGGTTGAGCCCTTCGATGGTCAGCAGGTGCTTTCCGTGCAGCTCGCCGAGCGGCGTCAGACACGACGTCACCGGTTTGTAGCGCACCTTTCCGGCGTCATCGAGTTCGCCGATCATCACCGAACATGCGCCGCAATCCCCTTCCTTGCACCCTTCCTTGGTGCCCGTCAGGTTCTGGCGCAAGCGCAACCAGTCGAGCGCGAGCATCCCGGCGGATTCCTCCGTCCTGATGTGCCGCTCGTTGAGTATGAATTCCACGCTCATTGTATCGATCTCCTCGCAAGTGATTCAACGTAGGTCGGTCGTGATGACCGCGTTTCCCCCGCATCGCGCATGAAACGTCGTTTCACGAAATTACAGGATAGTCGTCAGGTGGGGGATGCGCGCAAGCGCTTTTTTGTTGCGCTCCACCAACGTTTCGTTGCTCTGGCGAAAAAGCCGCCAGCTTTAGAGGCAAGCGCTCTGAGAGGGGCAGTACGTTTTGCTTCGGGAACTTCGTGTGTGAGGTTGGCGCTCTGCGGGGGGAGCCCCCCCGAAACACGCCTGCCTTTGTGAACCACCGAACATGATTTGGATGCCGTGCGTTAGCGCTGGTAAAACGGCGTGTTTTGTCCCCCCCGGCTGCGCCAGTGGGGAAACTCGCGCTTCGATTTTGGCCATGAGTTTTGCAAAAGGGCGCCGTGGCAAAACTCATCGCTACACTCGAAGTACCAACACGCAAAACTCACTGCGAGTATCGAAGCGCGAGTTTCCCCCCTATGCAAGCGAAGCGCAGCCATGGGGGGGACAAAACACGCCGTCACACCTGTGCTAGCGCGCCGTGGCTAGAAGAAAACACATTGGCTAACAATGGCAGGCGTGTTTCGGGGGGGCTCCCCTCGCAGAATACCAACGTTTCGTTGCTCTGGCGAAAAAGCCGCCGGGTCATTTTGCTGACAGGTGTGCTCGACGCGGCCCTACAGCAAAATGACCCGGCGGCTTTTTCGCGCGCCGCGCGCATAAAAAAAGAGGGGCCAGTGAGAATCACTGGCCCCTCCGGGGGTAGGCATCATCGGCGCTGGATATCAGGGCATGCTGCATCCACGAAGTGGCTGGCAATCCGCCGTGCAAGCCCAGGCGCCCGTGGATGGGTCACACCCGCAAGCCGAGGGGATGCACGCGTTGGCGTCGAGTATCTCGCAGACGCTGCCGGGGTCAGGGCAGTCCGCGTCGGTGTCGCACGCTTGCTGCGAGGGGTCTGGACCGCAGGCCGAAGCCTCGTCAGCCACGCACTCGCGGCGCTGACCGCAATCAGCGGTGCAGATCCAGCCGCCGCTTGCCTCGTCGCAAGAGCAGGTCGAAGGCACGCACTCGTCGGTCTCCGAGAACCCACATACTTCGCCCGAGCCGCAGTCTGCGTCCTGCTGACACTCCTGGTAGGAGGGGTCGTTCATGCCGTCACAGATATCGGGGCCGGTGCCAGGATCCACACAGCCGAGCACGGGGTTGCAGTCATCCGTGCAGCCCCAGCCGCCAGCAGGGTCACAGAAGCAGCTCGAAGGAACGCAGGCATCATCACCAGTGGGTTTGCAAACCTTGCCGTCCGCGCAATCCGAGTCCGCCTCGCACTCCTGCTCGGAAGGATCTGGCGTGCCATTGCACGTGTCAGCGACATCGGCGCACTGGCGAGGCGCGTTGCAGTCCTCGGTGCATCCCCAGGTCCCCGTCTCTTCATCGCAGAAGCAGGTCGATGGCACACACACTTGAGCGTCGGACTCGACGCAAGCCTGACCATCGCCACAATCAGCGTCGACATCGCACTCTTGCTGCGAGGGGTCCGGTCCGCAGGCGCTCGCCGAGTTGTCGATGCACTCGCGGCGCTGACCACAATCAGCGGTGCAACCCCATGTCCCTGTCTCCTCGTCGCAGAAGCAGCTCGACGGGACGCACACCTGAGCAGCCGACACGCCGCAGATCTCGCCCGAGCCACAATCGGCATCCGAGGCGCACTCCTGCGCGGAAGGATCTGGCGTGGAGCACCCCGTGGCGGTGTTGTTTGGCGAGGTATTATTTGGCGAGACGTTGTTGGGCGTCGTGTTGTTCGGCGAGACGTTGTTGCCAGGCTCGGGGTCGTTGTTGAGCCATGGGTCATTGTTGTCCGGCGGGTTCAGGATCAAATCGCGCAATGGATCTTCGTCACCAGGCGGAAGCATCGGCAGATCCGAGCAAGCCACGCCGTTTGTCCCGGGGATATCGTGGCGGTAGCTCAGGTCTGGCGGGCAGTCGAAGCCCTTCTCGATGATCATCTGGTTCATCACGCAGTACTTGTGACCGTCGACGAGAACGCGATTCTCATCAGGGCAATATCCTGGCCCGTCATCGTCGGCGTTCGGGGTGATGATGCATGCGGAGAGCATCAGCATCAGTGATGCTGCCGCGAGCGATGTCGATTTCAAGTTCAGCGTTCTCATGTCTTCCTCATCAAATGGCATGTCAGGCCGTCCGCCGCCTTATAACTTATCAGAGTTCCTGTTCGTTTTCGTGAATGGGCCAAAACGGTGCTCTCATCGGGCGCGTCGCCAGAGACGCCTGATGAAAGGCAAGGTTTATGTATCGTGCGATCGTTCACTATCAGTGCGTCGTCTCGGTCGCGTCCTCCTCGCGCGCCTCGGCGGCCTCGATCGTTTCGATGGTCAGGTCCATGGGAGCCCAGCAGAGCGTGGCGCCCATGGAGATGGCGTTGGGGTCCTGTCGCGCGGCCTCGTCGAGCGCGCTCAATTCTCGCCAGACGTGCTCCTCGTAGAGCGCCTTGAGGCGAGGGAGGTCTTCGGCGCGGACGCGAAACTGGAGCGAGCGCGCGAAGGCTTTCTCATCCTTTTGGAAAAAGCGCCCGAAGACCGCGTCCGTCACGTTACCGAGCAAGGTGTTCAAGGCGTCGATGCGCGCCATCAAGTCATCGCGTACCAACCGCTGCTCGTTGGTGACGACCTCGAAGGTCGTCGTCCTCCCGTCGACCTCGCGGATGCGCCCCTGCTCGACGAGCAGGTCGATCGCGTCATCGACGGCGTCCTCGTTCGACGAGGAGAGGTATTGTTTGATGCGCTTCCTGCTAAGAGGCTCGGCCCACAACATGAACTCGATGCGGGCTGGAAGCTCGTGCTCGAGCTCGGGCAGAAAGAAGTTCTCGCGCAACCTCGACGAGAGCATCGAGACCTTTCGCACAGACACCTTCAACAGCTCGGCGGCATTCTTGAGCTTGAACCCTCCATCGAGCAGCTCCTTCAAATACCCGAGCTCTACCCACTCGCCGACCTCCTTGAGCGGCACCCCGAACGCACGCGCCAGGCGCACGCCGGGGACCATCATCGAGTAGATCACGCGGCGCTCGAGCTCGAGCGCTGCGCGCGCCTCCTCCTCGCTCTGGAGAGTGTCCGAGTCCGTGTGGTTTTGATTCGTGTCACGCATGATTTTTCGTGTTTCATTTGTTAATCACGCAATTTTTTGCGTGATGTGTTTCCGATGATTCATTTCTAACAACCTCGTGATCGCAAAACAAGAAAAAAATTGCGTGTTTTGTGTCTCTGTCAAGGAAAGCCGCTCAGAATGCGGTCGTCACATCACTCGCCCTCTGGTAGAGGATCGTCTCGTCGGCGAACGCATGGAAAACGACCAGGGAGATGAGAATGAAGATTCGGTTCGATAAGACGCTCCGCGTGATCATGGTGCTCTCGATGCTCGCCGCGCTCTGCGCTCAATCGAGCGGATGCAAGCAGAACCGCCCGGACATCCCCGCAGAAGCCAGGATAGAGGACCCGCTCTCGCCAATTCCCGAGGAGGTTCGCGCGATCCTCTCCTCTCGCCGCGCCATGGTCGCCATCAAGCTCGATCCGGTGGCCTACAAGAGCTTGCATCGGCCGCTCGGCGAGAAGCTCGCGCCGTTTATGTCCTGGCTCCCGGCGCAGGGGTCCTGGTTAAAGGAGGATATCTGGGCCGGGCTCGCCACGCTCGACGAGCGCCTCGATACCGACGCGATCTCGAAGGAGCTGCCCGCCTATCTGATTATGGGACTTGGCGCCGGGACGACCTTCGAGGCGTGCGTCGAGGCGATGATGCCCTGCCCTCGCGAGGCGTTGCTCGCCGTCGACACCTTCACGCTCCTGTTGCCGACAGCATCGCCCGAGCAGCTCGAGGCGGATGTTCAGAACTTTATCCCGAAACCACTCCATCGAACGCGACGCCTCGGGGAGCGATACCTCCAGGTCGATATCAACGAGCGTTGGGATGAGCCTGCCAAGGTCATCGCGTATGAAGAGGCGCCACGCCGAGAGGTGACGGTCGCGACGGTCGAGACGCTCGCTTCACCCGGTGCGTTGTCGATATGGATGGACGGGAAGACGCCCAGTTATTTTGGCGCGGCGATCGGTTGGAACCAGATTCATAGCGCGCTCGCGATGGCCACCCCAGAGATGCGCGCGGTGCTGTTCGCGCAGGGATCGAGCGTCATCGATCGCGCGATGCTGGTAAGAAACCCTGCGCTTCACGAATACCACGATATCGGGTTCACGCTCCGCGGCATCCAGAAGAAGGCGCATCTGGATCTGGTGATGTCGAGGACCGAGGTCGGCGCCAAAATCGCCGTCGCCGCAGATCGTGACGCCGAGGCCGCAAAGATCCGCGTGCCCGGCGCATTGATCGAAGCCGAGGTCGATTATGATCTCGGTGAGGCGTTGCGCGTGGCACCTCGCGACGAGGCCGAAAATTTGCTCGGCGCGATGAGAGATGGCGGCCCGCTCGCGACGGCGCAGATGATGATGCGGCCCACCTCGGCGTTTCGTGAGATCAGCAAGCTGATCCCCGAGAGCGCGATGCTCACGAAGTCCCGAGGGATGCGTCTGTCGTTCGCGCCGGATGTCGAATACGCGCGCTCCTCGCCGATCGGCATGCCGGGTCTGTTCGCCTTCTCTCTTCAAACCTTCGAGGAGGATGTCGACTGGCTTCAACAGCTCGAAGGCGCGCCGGAGTCTGCCAGGTTGACCGTCAAGCGCGTGCGCGAGCAGGACGATGATTTGATCGTGGCGGTTTCTGGAGGGAGCTTCCCCGCGAGTCCTATTGGCGAGGTCTCCAAGCTCGATCGCACACGCGTCGCGATACATATGGAGCGGTTGCCAAAAATGGGAGAGGCGCTCGGTTTTATCAGCTCGCTCGAGCTGGCCATCCTCGATGTCTTCTCGAAGCTCGGCCTGATCGAGATCGTCTCGTCGAGCACGCCATCGGCGCTGCGCTGGCGCATGACGTTTGGTGAGCATGTCGCGCCCGAGAAGCCGTGGGAGCCCGCGAAACTCTCTTTGGCCACGCCCTGGTGCGCACGCGACGAGCTCGTCGCGCTCCATGGCGTCCTCTCGAGCACCGGGGCGGCGAGCCCCGAGGCTATGGGGATGTTGCTCGCGCAGCGAGAGGAGGCGCTCGAGGCGGCCATAAAAGCCACCGAGAAGTGCACCCCGACGCGAGGGTACGACGAGCAAAGTGTGGTCTTGAAGCGCGCGGCGCTGGAGTATCAGGCGGCGTTGTTTGCCGAGGATGCTGTTTTCGAAAAAGCTCGCGCGTCCGCCTGTAGCAGCGGTTTGACCGTGTTGTGTGATGAGGCAATCGCCAGAAGCCAGCGCGAGCAATGGATGGGCTTGCTCCCGAAAACAACCGAGCAAGAAGCGCCCCAGCAGAAATAGTCTGACGCCGTCTCTTGCTATGTTATCGCGCGCCGCGCCAACCCTGACCCGAGACGAGCAAGAAGAGTCGCTCATGCCACGCCATCTGATCACATGCGTCGACATCCTTCATGGGTGGGGGCCCCCGGCGAGCCCGCGCGAGCAGGCGCTGGCGGCGGACTACATGCGCGCTTCGAGCGGGTGGTACGAGCTGGGGCTGGAGATCTCGGCGACCTCGCGCGAGCGCGTGATGGAGTTATGGAAGGATCGCCCCGAGCAACGCGAGCTGCTCGAGCCGCTCGTCTATGGATATCCCTGCGAGGAGTTCAAGCGGCCCTTCTATCGCCACGCCGAGCGCGGTGGTTGGGGAAACTTTCGCGCCTGGTTTCGCTATGATCCTTCTCTGAGAGGATATCTCCACCGATTTGTCGTCCAGCGCGCGTTGGACACGAGCGATCGTGGTCGCGCGTTGGACGCGAGCGTGCTGTGGGCGAGGCATTTTGGCGGCGGCATCGATGCCTGGAGGGCTGCGGCCAATGCGACCGGCGGCGCGCGAGGCAGGGAGAGTTGGTGGGAGGATGTGCTCGTGGATCGGCATTACCTGACGCCGGTGGAGTACCAGCGCCTCTTCTATTGTCGCCACGAGAAGAGCTGGGAGGGGAGGCATCTGATTTATCCAGACCTCGCCATCGATCAGGATCTCACCATCGCGCGCCGCCCGCTCGGTTTGCTGCTCCGCAAGGCCGCGATCGCGAGCCATCGCTTCGCGCAGGAGGCATGGAGCAGCGATGATGAGGAGCGTTACGCGCTGGCGCTCGCGATCCTCGAGCCAAACCAGCGCCGAGGTTGGCGCCCTTCCCTGCCTGTTTTAAAGCGCATCGATCGTCTGGCCAACGAGATCGCCACATAAATCGCAGTTGGCATCGAATAAACGAGGACGACCTTCGGTTCTCCACAAACCAACCTGACGCGAGGTATGTCCTCGCCAGCCCAAAAAGAGCCAATGCACCGACACCCTCTTTCAACAGTCCATGTGACGCAAATCTGGAGTTAAAGCCTGTCTCGTACACGCGCGTATCTGTCGCTTCCAGGACATGCGCGGTGTTTCTTCGGGACAGGAGATCTCTCAGAACAGCGATTGAAAGTCGCGGTCTGTATGCACGGCATACGGATCGCTCGTGAGGGTGTGTCGCGTCTTCGAGCCTGCCTTGATCGATGGGCAGCAAAGCTCTGATCCAAGTTGTATACAGACAAGATCATACGATGGCGAGGTGCGCCCTCCTCTGAAGAATAGAAAGAGGACGGACACCATGAAAGTTGGAATCATCTCGGATATCCATGGCCAACCCGACAGGCTCGAGCGCGCGCTCGAGCACATGGAGAGCATGAGCGTCGACCGCATCCTGTGCGCAGGAGATCTGGTCGACAAGGGACCGGATTCACAGGGCGTGATCGAGCTCATCCGCGAGTGCTTTATCCCGTGCGTGATGGGAAACCACGATGAAAACGCGGTGCGTCACAACGCGCTCCACTTGCAACGGGACGCGGAGGAGACCGAGCTAGACGATGAGGCGTTGGCGTTTTTGGCCGAGCTGCCGATGACCAGGGAGTATGTCTGGGAGGGGCAGCGGCTCTTGCTCGCGCATGGAATCCCGACGAACAACCAGCGCTATTTCTGGCCGGACAGGACGCCCAAGAGCTTCAAGCGATGGGCGAGGCATTGTTGGACGGATATCGTGATCCTCGGGCACACGCACCGCCCGATGCGCGTGGAGTGGAATGACCTGATCATCGTCAACCCGGGCTCGATAAGCTCCATTCGAGGTAGAGATTCGGGGACGTTTGGCATCCTGACGCTCCCCGAGGCGCGCTTCGAGGTCTTCGATATGGAGACGTGCGAGTTCACGCGATACTGAACAAGACAGCAGTGATGCGAGAATCTCGCATCACTGCTGTCTTGTTCAGTGCTTTGGCTTCTTTCTCGAGCGCAGCTCCGAGCGTTTTGTGTCTGGCAGCTCCTGGAAACGCGCGCGGCGACTCCTTGTTGGAGTTCTGCGTCGGGAGCCCATCGAAAAGCACCGACCTGTAGTCGAAGTGCGAAGTGAGAGAGGGCGTATTCTGCGTGAATACGAGGGTAGCAGAACCAGATCTGCGAACCAATAGAGTCAGAATCAGTTCTTTCTTCACGCTAACATAAGCCTACAGTTTATAATAAAATGCCACGTCGCCCTTCTTCAGGACGAAGATCGACGACATGCGCGCGAGCGTGTAGACAGGATAGACAGGAGTCACCTCGATGATGGGCCAGCGATAGGGAGGTCTTTGGCGATGGCAGAGGAAGGAGCGGAACTCGAATGGGAGGTCGGAGAGGCCCCCGAGCGCGTGCTGACAAAGGAGGAGCGCGAGCGTCGCGCGTTGTTTGCCCTGATGCGACCTGTGGCGAGCGCGGCGTTTGAATTGAGGGCTCCGCTCGATTGGCTCAAGGGCGCGATACAGACGGCGACGTTTGCCGCCGGGCGTTCGCGCGGCGCGGGATTGCGCGAGGTCGGAGAGGTGCTCGATGTGAGCATCTCGAAGGTCGCGCTGCTGTCCAAGGACTTCAAACAGGGGCTGTTTGGCAGCGACGAGGGGGAGGCGCTCGAGCTTCACATCGAGCGCATGCTCTCAGCAGAACCCCTCACGCTCGCCAGGTTAAACCAGGTCCTCCCCGAGACCTCCATCTCGGACATCGAGGATGCGCTCGATCGCCTCGAGGCGCACGGGCGCATCAGCTGCGAGGGAGAGGGAGACTTCGCGCTCTATCACCTTGACCTCGACGAGGATCGCAGCGAGTGGGATAGGTTGCTCTCGGGGATCGGAGGGCTTCGCGACGCGCTCGATGTGGTCGCTGCCGGGGTTCTGGCGCGCGCTGGCGTTCGCCTTGACGCTGACGCCAACGCTAACCCTGACGTCAACGATGAGAGGAAACCGCTCGCGGGCGGCGCTGGCGCGCGCATCAGGGTGCCAAAAGAGGCCGCGGAAAAGCTCCTCGCCAGGGCGGAAAATCCTTTCGATACAAAGACGTTACGTTTTGTCGCCGACGAGATCGATCGCGCTCGAGAGCTCGATGATGACGCGTGCGTGGAGGTCGACCTCGCGGCCTTCTGGAAAATCGAGGCGACCACCTGAGCGTGCGTGAATCGTCGATTTTGCCTCAAATGCGACAAAACGCCTTGCGGCTGATCCGATAGCATGTTTGAATAACGAGCGTTTTGCCTCAAAGTCGTATCGATAGACCAGGAAGAGTGAGAGAGCATGGATGCTTTCGACGATAACGCGCGCGCCAGCCTCGGACGCTACTTCAAGTCCGTGGCGCAAGCCCATGATGTCACCCAGGTGATGCTCTGCGAGAGCCTCGGGATCGAGCGCGGGATGATCTCGCGCGTCTGGCGCGGTCTGGTCAAAAAACCCGCACACTACGCAGCGATGGCGGGATACTTCGGGCTCACGCTCGAGGAGGCGCTAGAGCGCGCCGTACAAATCGACGAGGCGCTTACCACCGAAGCCATGGAGGGTTTGGACATGTCAGCAGCACTGAATACGGAGCTCGACGCGCTCGATAGCGGGCCGCTCGAGAGGAGTGGCGCGTTCGGCCCTGATGGGGTCGTCATCGCGGTCGCCTCGGAGAAAGGAGGGGTCGGTAAAACCGCCCTCTCTGTCAACCTCGCGCACCTGCTCGCCAAGCAAGGACACGCCGTCCTGCTCGTGGATCTCGACACGCAGGGCAACGCCACGCGCCACGTCGGCGAGGAGATCGGCGGAGAGGCGCTCGAGGCGTCGACCGATCCCAACAAGGAGATCCCGCTCGAGGCAGAGATCCGCACCTACGGCTTTGATCTGATTACAGGCGGGCGATACCTGCTCGGCGCGGTCAGTCACATCCAGCAAAGGCGCGTGCCCTCTGTGGTGTTGCGCAAGCTGCTTCGCCCATTGCGCGAGCAATACGACGTGATCCTTCTGGATACGCCGCCCACGCTCGGTTTGATCTCGATCAACGCCATCGTCTCGGCCACGCACCTGCTCATCCCCGTCCAGCTCGAAGGGGGCGCCGTCGATGGCCTCGACGCCGTGCTCGAGACCGCTGATGAGCTCCGGGACATCAACCCCGAGCTCGAGCTGCTGGGCGCCGTGCCTGTCATGCACGATCGCCGCACCGCCATCTCCAAGATGCTGCTCACCGCAGTCCAGGAGATGGACTACGCTCGCCCTCTAAACTCCGTCATCTCGCGCAACGTCTCCGTCGCCGAAGCCTACCTCGCCGAGGAGCCCGTCTCCGTCTACAACTCCAACAGCCAGGGCGCGCGCGACTTCAAGAAGCTCGCCAACGAAGTCGAGAGGAGGCTCCGTGGTGAGTGGTAAAGATAAGCTGCGACAAAAGATCGGCGGTCGCCGATCCACACGACAGATGTACGCCGACAAGCGCTCGGATCAACCGATAGAGCTCGATAAGCTTCGCCTCGATGGCGGCACGCAACCCAGGGAGGCTTACGACGAGCAGGTCCTGAGCGAATACGCCGATCGCATGGAGCTCGATGATCGAGGCTTCATCGTCGATCCTCAGGGGCAATCCTGGGAGCCGATCGTCCTCTATGATGATGACGAGCACCTCTGGCTCGCAGACGGCTTCCACCGCGTGCGCGCCGCTCGCTCCAAGGGGCTCACGAGCTTTCAGGCGCGCATCATCGTCGGCAACCAACGCGACGCCATCAAGTACTCGCTCTCGGCGAACGCGCGCCACGGCCTCCGACGCACCAGCTCGGACAAACGCCGCGCCGTGCAACGCGCGCTGACCGACGACGAGTGGGGCGCATACTCCGCTCGCGCGCTCGCCGAGCTCTGCTCGGTCTCCGACTTCCTGGTTCGCCAGGTTCGTCAGGAGCTCGAAGAGAGCGGCGAGGTCGAGGCGCCCACGCAAATCGTCGGCGCCGATGGCAAGATCCACGATGTCTCCACGCGCACCGTCGAGAAGAAGCCTGCTTCTAAAAAGAAGACGAGGAAATCCTCGGGTCGCGCCGCAAGCAAATCCAGGGTCAAGCTCGCGCTGTCCGACAAGGAGGCGCTCTCTGCTGGCCTGGATGCCACTTCGATCGCCTTCGATCAGCTCGATAGCACGCACGAACTCGCCGCTGCGGCGTGCATCATCGCCTACCCCAAGCGCGTCGTGCACTTCGACGCGATGTGCGATCACCTCGGGCGCTTGCTCGAAGAGCAGGGCGCATTGATCATGCCGCTCGAGCACGGTGGCGAAGCCTTGAAGGGTGCCGCGGCGCTGGAAAAACTCGTCGAGCGCGGGCAGCTCGCCGCGCCTCGCTGGGTCGCTATCCAGGATACACGCCAGGTCGCGCTCGTCTGGGCGCACCACGAAGAGCTCCCGACCTGGGCGCACGATCTCCAGGCGCTTATCGACGTGCTCGATCCGGGGTCGACGCAGCTCCTGGTCTGACGTGAAATAAAAGCGTGGTCGCCCGCAAAAAGAAGCCGCCGAACATTTCTGCTGGAAGGAATCAGACGACTCCAACCACACAGCAGAAATGTTCGGCGGCTTCTTTTTGCTCAGGCGCGAGCGATAACGAGTCAGCGAGAAACCACGCGACACTGAACAGGTTCACAGTGATGCGAGATTCTCGCATCACTGTGAACCTGTTCAGTGTCGCGTGGTTTCAAGCGTGCGAACTACAAAAGTTTGTAGTTCGCACGCGATTTTTACATCGCGCTCCCAGGCGTGTGGTGTCTGCGACGCATGGCGCAGAAGCGCTCGGCGGCCCAGACAGCGGCCTGCTTGCTCTCGAATGGGGGAGAGTAACGCGAGTAGGGCGGGGGATACTGGAGGCGGTAGCCTTCAGGAGTAAGGACGATGTTGACGTCCTCGTGTCGCTCGATGGCGCGAAAGTTGATCCCGACCATTTCGTAGACGACGTGCATCATGCTGCTCATGAGAAGACTTCCTTGCTAAGATGTAAGTCCATGTAGGTTTTTACAGCGCGCACCGAAGCATTCCGTCCCGAGTCCGTCCGAGTCCACTGTCTGATTTCGACACATGCGATCGGTGTCTTGAGAATTTTTTGGGGTGTGCCTCTCGTTTCTGGCGAGGCAAGGTGAGATCCTTTCGAGGAACCATGGCCAGCGATCGAGAACGCGAGGCGAAGGAGAGCGAGATGGAAGCTGGGTCGACCTTCGGGGATCTGCGCAGTCTGATGCAGCAACACCCGACCAGAGAACTGTGGGAGCAGTTATGCGAGATGCTCGATGCGGCAGATCCGGGCGAGCTGCTCGAGCTCTGGATTCCTTACATTCGTGGGCATCAACGCCATTGGCCGACCTCGTTATGCGCGGCCCCCGAGCGATGGATACAGACGCTGTTTCGCGGCGAGGATGATGTCCCGCAGCTGTCCGCCGCGCTCAGCCTGAGCGTGCGTGATCGCGACGTCGGCGACGAGGAGATCTTCGAGCTGACCTGTTCGCCATTTGTCGATGGCTTGCGCACGCTGGCGCTTGGCTACGAGCGGCGCGTCCCATGGCGGCGCGAGCGAATCACGTTCGGCTGTGTTCGAGATCTCATCAAATGCACGCACCTCGAGAACTTGAAGACACTCCACCTCACCGGGCAGCATCTCGGCGCCGAATCACTCGCCGCGCTCCTCTCGCCAGAGGGACTGACCGCGCTCCAGGTGCTCGACATGTCCTACAACGACCTCGAGTTCCTGCAGCCGAGCACCCTGGCGGGGATCTCGCACAACCTGTGCGAGCTCGCCTTGCGAGATACGGAGTTGACCCTGCAAGGCATCACCGCCCTGACGGAAGCGGGCCTGCTCGATGGACTTCGCCGCCTCGACCTCTCCTACAATCGCGGGCTGGATATCCGGGGCTTGATCGAGCTCATCGAGACGCCGCGTTGGGGAGAGCTCGAAGGGTTGGGCCTGTCCGGTTGTAGCCTGACGCCGGGGTTGCTCTCGGAGCTCTTCGCGGCGATCCCTGTCAGCTCGCTCACGCGGCTCGAGATCGCGGATAACGCGCTCTTTGACGAGGATCACGGTCAGTTGCTCGCCACGCTCAGGCTGCTCGGTCGCGAGAGCGTCGGGCTGCGCCACCTCGACCTCGGCACCACGGGTTTGACCGATCGCGCCATGATCGCGCTCGCTGACAGCGCGCTGCTCATGGGCCTCGAAGAACTCGTCCTGTCTGGCAACCAGCTCGGCCACGAGACGATCGAGGCGCTCGTCGCGCACGACTTCTTCCTCGGCCGCACCGCGCTCGATTTCTCCGATAACCAGCTCGGCGACGAGGGGTTCGCGCTCCTGATGCGCAGCGATGCCCTGGGCTTGCTCGAGACGCTCTCACTCTCCAATAACGACATCGGCGACGAGGCGCTCGAAGAGCTCGAAGGGCGCTGCTTCCCCGAGATCACGCAGCTCGACCTCTCGAATAACCGGATCTCACTCGATGGCGCGAGTCGGCTCCTTCGCCAAGGTCTCTTCCCGAAACTCTCCAGCTTGATCCTGAACTACAACACCATCAACGAGTACGACGAGGACTGGACAACACTCGTCGATGAGGCCAGCAAGCGCGAGATACGCGTCGAAGCCTCCGGCGGCTGGGTGTACGACGACACCCCCTACGATTACGGCAGCGAGGTTTACGAGGATATCGTCGAATAAGATCGCAAATTATCGTTTTTATTGGGTGAATCCTTGCTTTCTCGGGAGAAGTCGCCCACTCTGTGTATCTACATGACCATCCATGGGGGACTTCGATGGTGCTATCAAGAAACTCGCTGGCCAGCGATGATGAGATCGTTGCTCAGATACACAGCTACCTCGAAAACGCATTGAGCGCTCGCGACGAGTTCTCTGTCGAGCAGACCAGGCGTACGCTCGAAAACGGCGTCGAGGCTTGCGTCTTGCCACAGTTTACCAACGAGGAGCTCGAGCTCCTCTCGATCTATTGGCATCGTTGCTCGGAGCTCCAACACGAGCAGGGCGAGGATGCGTTGCTGATGAGTTTGTTGCGGGAATGGTTTGGACCTGGCGCAGATACGTTCTTCGAGCTCGAGGGCTTCGACGCCACCGAGCGCACAGAGATGCTGCGCGATTTCTCGCACGCCATCACCGAGAAGATGATCTTCGCGAGTTGAGGTCTTCTCACGCGTTGGTGCCACCCCTCTCGATTCTGATCGCGCTGTGTTTTGCCACTGGGTGCGAACCGACACCATCCCTCGAAGGTCCGGTCGCCAAACCCACGGTTCATATCGCCAGGCCCGTTGAACCAGGCGCAGGACGGGCGCCAAAACCTCCAGAAACAACCCCAAAGATAACGCCTCGCCAGGTGGTTTACGCGGCCATCGATGCCGCGAATATCGCCACGCCATCCTTGCGGGTGGGCGCCGTCTCGAAGTCGCCAACCTCCACTCGGCGCACATACGGTAGCCCCGCGACGAGGCCCACATCCCGCGCGTACTTGCGGATGGATTTGCGCAGCGAGGACGAACGCGCACACACCGTCGAGCTCAGGGGGCTGCGATTTCTCGACGGAGAGGGGTGTGATCCTGGCGAGAGCGATCCTGAAGAACGCGTCGAAATCACGAAGGTCACCCTCGAGCGACACGAGGCAAAGACGTATCGCCTGCTCGACACCCAAACCTATCCCGACCTGCGTTTCTCGATCCCTCCCACAGAGGACACGCTGCTCGTCATCATCGAGCACGAACCTGTCCAAACGCACCTCTCTTGCAGGTGGCACCACTACCGGGTCGAGGTCGAGGTCGATGGACAACCAGGCGTCTTCGATGAGGCTGTGCGCGTCATCCAACGCCCACCACATCCGAAGCGATAGCCCGATTCTTTCGTTTCTCTTCACAGGCCCCCTGCATCCAACCTCGAGCTTTTTGACCAGGGATCATCATCCCTCTACTCGAAGAAGGAGCGAGGAGCGCGCATGTCCCTTTTTCTCGACCGACTCGCCGAGCAAAACCCCGAGCACGACCCCGCCGAGCGGCGTTGGCTCTACGTGCCCTACGATCAGTTGACCGACGAGCTCGGTCCGCTCTCCAAAGAACAACCAGCGACCCTGGGCGTGATCCTTATCGAGAGCATGTGGAAGGGAAAGAGGCGCCCGTACCACAAGCAAAAGCTCGCCTGGGTCCTCGCGAATATGCGCCAGTTCGCGCTCGAACAAGCCGCGCGTGGCGTGGCCATTCGCTATCGATTCACGCACGAGCCCTACGCCGATGTGTTGGAGCAAGAGGCGTCCGAGCTGTCACAGAATATCAGCGTGATGCGCCCCGCAGAGCGCGAGCTTCGAGAGAACCTCGCGCCTCTGGTCGAACGAGGCGTGCTCGAGGTCTTGCCTCATGAAGGTTGGCTCACCGACGAGAAGACCTTTCTGAAAAGCCAGGGCAAGAAGAAGAGCTGGCGCATGGACGCCTTCTATCGCGAGGTTCGGAAGAAGACCGGCATCTTGATGGAGGATGGCAGCCCCGAGGGCGGGAAGTATTCGCATGACGCTGATAATCGCCAACCCTGGAAGGGCGAGCCCGCTGCGCCAGCGCCGCCAACCTTTCAACATGACGAGATCACGTCAGAGGTCGGTGACCTCATCCTGGAGATGTTTGCAGACCACCCCGGCGAGCTCGATTTGACGCGCGTTCCCGCAACAAAACAACAGGCAGAGGAGGCGTGGAGTTGGGCGCTGGACGAGTGCATGGAGCACTTTGGCCCCTATGAAGACGCGATGTCGACCGAGTCGCGCACGCTCTTCCACACCTTGCTATCACCGCTGGTCAATCTCCACAGGATCACGCCGCGCCGAGCGCTCGATGATGTCATCGCGCGCGAGCTCCCGCTCAACTCCAAGGAGGGCTTCATTCGCCAACTCATCGGTTGGCGCGAGTTCATGCGGCACGTGCACGAGCAGACAGAGGGCTTGCGAGAGCTGCCAGGTGATCGAGAGGACCCGGCCTCGGACGCTTCGGTTGGAGACGCGGGTTGGTCCACCTACCGCGAGGGTGGATGGGAACACACCTCGCCGCGAGAGCAGGGGGGCGCCAATCCTTCGATCCTTGGCGCCGAGCGCGCATTGCCCGCAGCGTTCTGGGGAGAGGAGAGCGGCCTGCATTGCCTGGATCATGTGGTCGAAGGCGTCATGAAGACCGGCTACAGTCATCACATCGAGCGGTTGATGATTCTTGGCAACCTGGCGACCTTGCTCGATCTGTCACCGCGTCAACTGACTGATTGGTTCTGGGTCTCTTATATCGACGCGTATGACTGGGTCGTCGAGCCGAACGTGCTGGGGATGGCCACCTTCGGCGTGGGGGATTTGTTCACGACGAAGCCTTATGTCGCCGGGAGCAACTACATCAACAAGATGAGTGATTTCTGCAAATCGTGCGCGTTCGATCCTCGCAAGACCTGCCCGGTTACAAATCTCTACTGGGCGTTTCTGGATCGTCACGAGGAGATGCTCTCGGACAATCGGCGCATGGGGCTCGTCTACAAGAACCTCGAGCGTCGCGGCGAGGAGAAGCGCGCGTTGGATGGAGCGATCTTCGATGTCGTGATCGGAGCGCTCGAGGAGGGGAGGGCGCTCGCGCCCGAGGATCTCGAGAACCTCAGTCCAGATTCTTGAGCTTGGAGCGAACCGATTCGTGATTCCAGGGGTTGCCGCGGTTCAGGATCTCCTGGGAGTTCAGGGTTCGCGCGATCTTTCGCAGCGAGCGCCCATCATCACGAAGCTCCTTGATAAGCTCCAGGACCTCTTGCTCCTCGTCGTTCTCTTCGAGGTGAACGCCATCCTCGGCGAGCTGCATTCCGAAGGGAATGTAGCCGACGCGCTTTCCCTGCGACTTCATATGTTGCATCGCCGTGGAGATGCGCTCCGAGATCACCTCGCGCTCCCACTGCGCGACGCTGGTGAGGATGTTCAACGTCAAACGACCCGACGCGCTCGTGGTGTCGATGCGTTCGTTGACGCTCGTGAGGTTGAACTTTCCTTCGCTGAAGTACTTCGTGAGGAGGGTCCCCAGGTCATGGACCGAGCGGGTGAGGCGATCGAGTTTGACGATCACGAGCATCTCGGCTTCGCCATCCTCCATGCGCTGGAACGCGCGCTCGAGGGCAGGGCGCTCGAGCGTCTTTCCGCTCAAGCCCTCGTCCGCCTCGATCCCTATCAGCTCCAGGTCGTAGAGCTGGCAGTACTGTGAGATCGAGGAGCGCTGGGCGTCCAGTGAGACACCCCCCTCGACTTGCATCTCGGTAGAAACTCGAATGTATCCGATCGCGCGCATCGCCTACCTTTCACATCTTCGTGCTCGTAAAAAACCCTCGACATCCCTGTCGAGGGTTATCATGCCATGGCACGTTTGTTCAGTACAAGGGTTCTGATTCAGGGGATCTCACACCCGTCTGCATCACAGGCTGCGCCCTTCTCGAGCGCGGCCTCTTCGCGCGTTTGTCGGAGGACTTGCAGCAGCACATCGCTCGGTTGCGCGCCCGAGATGCCGTACTTGCCGTCGATGACAAAGAAGGGAACCCCCGTGACGCCGATCTGTCGCGCGGCGACTTCATCGCCGCGCACATCTCTGGCGAAGGCTTCTCCAGCGAGCGCGTCGACGACCTCGGCTTCCTCCAGGCCAACCTCCGTGGCCAGACGAATCAACGCCTCGTGATCTGACGGCAGGACGCCTTCACAGAAGTAGCCTCGCATCAGACGCTCCTTCATCGCGTCTCCCTTGCCGCGCGCCTTGGCCAGATGGATCAAGCGGTGCGCATCGAAGGTGTTGCCCGAGCGCGCGATGTCGAAGTCCACATCGATCCCTTCCTCCTTGGAGGTGTCGACCACGCGCTGCATCATCGAGCGCGCTTGCGCGGGCGAGGCGCGGTATTTTTTGGCCAGGACCTCTTCGAGTTTGCCGTCGAGCTCTTTTGGCGCGTTCGGGTCGAGCTCGAAGCTCTTCCACTCGACTTCGACCTCATCGGCGCTCTCGAACTCGGAGAGCGCGCGCTCGAAGCGGCGCTTGCCGATGTAGCACCAGGGACAGACGACATCCGACCAAATTTCAACTTTCATCTCTCGCTCCTTGTTGGGACTCTTCCCGAGGAGGTTGCCGGGAAGGTTAGACGCCACAGCCCGTGACGTGAGAGACAACCTCGACGCGGCGATCGAATCGGCCAGAGGAATCGTGATGACCGACATCAAGAGCTCCAGGTTGCTCTACATCAAGGGGATGCTCTTCCTCGCGCTAGGTTTCATTTCGGGCGCGCTGCTCTTGCTCGAGCATTTCTCGCTCGAACGTCTCGTCCTGTTGCTCGTTTGCGTCTGGGCGTTCTCGCGCGCCTACTACTTTGCTTTCTATGTGATCGAGCACTACGTCGACGAGGATTATCGCTTCGCGGGTCTCTTCGACTTCTTCAAGTACGCGCTCGGATACAGGGGCGGGAGTCGCCGCCCTCAGGACTCGGAGTCGTCCTGATCCCTGTCTGGCGGCCACTGACGGAGCGGCTCCAGCGCTTCGATGGTCGCCTGACTCTTGCAGGCGACGAGCACCTCGCGTTTGATGTGCCCTGGCAACGTGGCGACCCACAACCCGGCAGCGCGAAGACCACGCCGGACCTTGCCAGCGACGCTGTAGGTCATCAGCCGGCCTGTCTCGCCCAGCCAGTTGGCCGCGTGCGCGAGATGCTCGGGGGACCAACTCTCGATGTCATCGCGAGGTCCGAAAGGATCGTAGTAGACCGCATCACAGTCGATAAAGTCGGGCTCGACATCTGGGGTGATATCGAGCCACTCCGAGACCCGGATCACGAGCGTGATGTCACCGCGCGTGATGCGCGCGTGGCCATGCTCGCGAGCCATCTCGAGCGCTTCGCGCGCCATCTCGTCGCTGTCGTGCTCCCCTTCGATCGCGTCCGGCGGGATCGGCGCGTGTTCGGCGGCGAGGTAGAGCAGCGGTAGCCCGGCCTCGATGGCGAAGGTTGCGGTGTTTCGAAAGTTTGTCCCGACCCCAAAGCCGAGCTCGACGATCTTCCACGGCTGCGGCGATGCCATTCTGTCGCGAACCCCGGAGGGGTCGAGGAAGACGCGGCGGCTCTCTTCCAGCGCGCCAAAGCGCGAGCGGTAAGTGATGTCCCGCTCACGCAACCGATAGGTCACGGAGCCATCTTCAGTGATGATGCGCTCGAGATCCTCGAGCTCGAGCGCGTCCGCTGTCAAAGTCGTGTCTTGTTCTGTCACATCGGTTCTCGTGAGGGTTCTTCAGGGCGCCTGGCTTTACGGCGCGTTGTATGCGGGTAACTTCGATCATGCCAGTGACTTTCACACATGGAGGAAATCATGGCACTGAATCGAACAGACTACGATCATCCTGACGAAGTCCTCGCAGACGAGGAGCTCACGCGTCTTCAAAAGAGCACCGTGCTCGCGCGGTGGGCATATGATGAGTTACGTCTGATGTCATCCTCTTACGAGGGGATGTCGGGAGGACGCGAGACTCAGCTTCACGACGTGATGGAGGCTTTGCGCGAGGTCACGCCCACGGATACGAACAACTTCGACCTCGATCTCTCGCCCCGATGAGCTTCGATGGTTCAGGGCGACACGCGTTGCAGCTTCTCGCCGAGCGCCCGAGCGCGTTCAGCGCGCTCGGGCTGCGCCGCTTTTTTGGCCAGCCAGGAGGCTCTCTCCAGGCACCAGATGATATCCCTGTCGACGAGCTTCGAGGTGTGCAACCGCTCCTCGAGCGAGGTTAAATCCGCGTCGAAGTCATCCCAACGCCCGAGCGCTGCGTGCGTCACGATGCTCGCCGAGAAGAAGAAGGCGACCATCACGATCTGTTCGAGCTTGTCCAGTGATTCGCTCAATTCATCGAGGATCACATCCGCGGCTTCATAGTCGCGCAGGCCAAGCTCGACCATGGCGATATTAAACCTCGAAATGAGTGGGTTGAGCGCATCCGAGGCAGAGACCAGCTCTTCGCGCTTGAGGTAGTGTTCGCGCGCCTCCTCGTAGTGTCCCTGGTGTCTCAGGCACTCGCCGAGCGCCGAGTGTGACGAGACGATCTCGTTCAAGACGCCGTAATCCTGCATCCATTCGAGCGCGCGCTCGCTCGCTTCGCGCGCTTCCTGTATGCGTCCTGCCTGGAGCAACAGGAAACCTCGCGCCCGAACCGCGGTCATCTCCCAGTAGCCATCATCTGCCCGGCGGAAGTCGAGCAACGCCTCATCGAGGATCTCGAGCCCTTCTTCCACAGAGCCGCTGCGTCCTCTGTTCCAGCCCAGCGCGAGCTTGGTCTTGCCAAGCGCGCTCGTGGCGCCAGCGTTGGCCAGTGGTAGCAACGCTTGTTCTAGCGCGGCGGTGGACTCGTCTATCGATCTCGCGCGGAGGATCTTCCCGAGCAGTCGGAGTGATTCTCCGAGCAATCGATCATACTTCTCGCGCGCTGCGATTTCTCGCACCCGCTCTGCCAGTTGCCTCGCCATGGTTGACTGAGCGCGGCGGATCGCGATCCAACCCTCGATGATCTCGTTGGCGAGTTGCTCGGGATGTTCCCCTCCGAAACCGAGCCTCGAGAAGATCTCGCGGCGCTGTTCGAGGAGGTTCTCGGCGAGCTCGAGGTCGTCGACCTCCATGGCCCAGGAGGCGGCGTCGAGCAGTGGAGAGAGCGCCTCTTCGGGGGCTCCTGCCATGACAAGGTGATGCGCGTAGCGAGCGCGAGCGCGAGGTTCGCTCCGAGCGACCCCCTCGAGCGCGGTGGCGCATGTGCGGTGTGCTGAGGCGTGCGCGCCGCGTTCTCTGGCGTGACGTTCCAGGCTCTCCCGAAGCATCGCGTGGACAAACGTGATCTCGTCCGACTCCACGTCGACTTCGAGCAGGTGCGCGCGTCGCATTTGCTCGATCAGCGGATACGGTTTCGAGAGCCTCTCGATCTCGGCGGCCTGGAGCCACTCCGAGATGGTGACCTCTTGCCCGAGGCACGCCGCGATCTCTAGCGCGCGCCATCCTTCTGCGCGGGCGCGCTCGGAGAGCGCGCCCAGGACATGTCGGGTGCGTTCGATCCAGACCTGGTGAAGATCGTCCGGGATGCTCGGCATGTCTCCATCGAGGACGAAGCCAGACTCGCTGGCGACGAGCAGCCCGCGCTCCACCAGAGAGCCGACGAGCTGGACGGCAAACAGCGGATTCCCTCGGGTGCGCCCCGCGATCGAGGCCCCGAGTGATTCATCGAGCCCGAGCAAATGCGCCACGAGCAGCTCGTGCTCCTGTGATGAGAGCGCATCGAGCGTGAGCGTCGAGCAGTTTGGCTGTTTCGCGAGTTTGCTCAGGCGCGCTGCTTCCTGCGGGCGTTCAGCGAGCGCGTCATCGCGCACGGTGAGCACGAATAACGCGGGCGTTTCGATGCGCTCGAGCGCATCGAGGCAGAACCCGAGCGTATCCCATCCCCACTGCGCATCATCCACCCAGAACAACAACGGCCTCGTATGCGATTCGCCCTCGATCCATCTCAGCAGCGCCGCGTAGCGATCGCCTGGCGCGATGGGACGTGGGATCTGTTGTTCGGCTTGCACCGAGGCGATGTTGGCTAGCACGTTGGCGTCGTAGGGGACCATCGGGTCCGTCAGACGTGTGCGTCGAAGACGCGAGACCAGGCGCGTGCGGATCTCATCGGTGGATTCGCCCATACAACGCAGCTCTCGCGCGAGCGTCCCGCCCAATCCATCCAGAGGACCACTGACAGGGCCATGCCGCGCGCGCAAGACGCGCGCGGCGCCGACCTCATCGGCGTGCTCGACGAACCATTCGATCAATCTGGATTTGCCAACACCTGATGGGCCGCGCACGATCACCGCGCGCGCGTCCTGATGCTGGTGTGTCTCGACGAGCGCGCGCCACAGGATATCCCGCTCTTGCTGGCGACCGACCAATGGCACAGGGCGCAAGGCGTAGAGGCCAAGACCCGCGCCGTGCAGGTGCCTCGGGCGGCTATCTTCTCGAACGCTCCAGCTCATCGGAATGGGTGGCGCTGGCGGCGGGTAGTCAGCCAGTGATTCTGGATCGAACTCTCCCGAGATGCGCTCGCTCTCCGAGGTGATAATGCGCGTGGGCAGGATCGCATCATCGAGCACGACGGTGGCTTGCTCGAGCTTTGTTGTCAGCTGTTGGCTGGAGGTGGCTTTTCTCGTCGCAGGCCCCAGCCTCTCGAGCGCCCAGATCGCATCCGCGGCGCGCTGGAAGCGCGCCGATGGGCGCTTCTCGAGCAGGTTGCCGATCCAATCCTCGAGCCCTTCAGGGATCGGGAACCTCGGAGAGAGCGAGGGGACTCTGTCTTCGACGTGACCCTTCAAGGTCGCGTAGACGGACTCCTTGTCAAAGGGGACGTGCCCACAGACCATCCAAAAGGCAAGGCAGCCGATCGCGTAGAGGTCTGTCCAGGGTCCTTGATCACGCCAGGTGCCTGCGATCTGTTCGGGCGCCATGTACTTGGGCGTACCCGTCACCGAGGCTTCATCCTTGTCGATAACTGGCGAGTGCTCCAGGTCGAGCGCTTGCGCGATCCCGAAGTCGGTGATCCTTGGTCGAATGAGCTTCCCGGTGCGATCGAGGAGGATATTCTGTGGCTTCAGGTCGCGATGGATCACGCCGCGCGCGTGAGCATTGGCGAGCGCTTCGAGGATATGCCTGAGCAGGTGGTGCGCGGTCGGCCAGTCGAGCTGGTCGCGGATGTCCTTGAGCGTCCCACCCTCGATCAACTCCATGGCGAAGTATGGGCTCCCCGCGAGGATACCCTCCTTCTTTTCGGCGTCTGCGGGGACCTGCCCCTCATCGAGCACGAGCACGATGCCAGGGTGATGGAGCCTGGCGGCGGCCTGAATCTCGGCGCGAAACGCGCTCTGATAGCGTGGCTCGTGCGCCAGCCGCGAGGTGATGATCTTGATGGCGACCTCGGTCCACTGGGTGTGGTGGACCCCTCGCCAGACAGAGGCCATACCTCCCTGACCGATAGATTCCACCAAATCAAAGGGACCGACGCGGGTCATCTTTTTCCTCTTCTCGAGTTGGAGAACAACTGTTCTACCTTAAGCTTTCTCCAGAGAATCTGCACCCTCTTTGAATTCAGCGCGCGGTTCTGGCAACAACTCAGGAAGCGTGACTTTCCTCTCACTGCCCCACCCACAGGATCGATCGATGCGTTATACGCAGCTCTGGCCCGTCTTGCTCTCGCTCTCACTGTCATTGATGTCGAGCGCGTGCGGTTTGTTCGCTCGCGGTGACAACGGCGACAACAACCCCACGCCATCCCAGGATATGAGCACCGTCGAGGATATGGGGGCGGCCTCGGATATGCCCGTTTCCCAGGATGATATGAGCGCTGGTGAGGACATGAGTGATTCTGTCACAGACATGGGTTCACCAGAAGAGATGGACATGGGCAGGAGCGACGAGCAGGAGGAGCTGCTCGCTGCGTGTGAGGCTGATGATCGCGAGGATCGTTGCGAGGCAAACCCCTCGACGTACCTGGAGTGGGGCGAGTTTTTGGCGCCCTCGATCATCGATCTGCTCGATCCGACCTGTTGCCTCGACATCAACGAGGATGGGATCGAGGACAACTACTACGCCGAGCTTATCGAAGCACTGGGCGGTGTTGGAGGGCCAGATCGCGATGGTTACAACGCCATCATTTCGGATGATTTGAGCGATCTCGACGCGCAATTGCTCTACGAGATTCGTCCTGATCCAAACGATGGCGAGCAGGTCTTTATGACCTCGCATATCGGCATCAGGAGTGGCAACGGAAGCGGCCTCGAGGTCGACTCGTTTGTCGTCGGGGCGTATCGGCCAACGAATACGGCGAGCTTCTCGATCGCAGATGATGGGTCGGTCGCGCTCGAAGGTGGCGCGCTCGATGTGCGTGTGAGGATGTTGGGTGTGCCGTTTACCGTGCCGCTCCAGCTCCTCGCGCTCGAGGGGAACATCGCCAGAGGCATGGCCCAACCGAGCACGATGGATGTGCGCGTGAGCGGCTACGTCAAGCTCGAGGATATCTTCGACGCGCTCAACGAGGCGCTCCCCGAGTATTGCGGTTGCGTCGATGGTATTGGCCAGCGCTCGATCTCGTGGCCAGGAAACAACCTCTCCGAGGCGATGTGCTCGATCCAGGAGGAGGACCTCGGGGCGTGCGAACAGGGCGACGAGCAGGATCGCTACTGCGCGCAACGTCTGACGTTCTGCACGACGTTCGCCGGGCTCGCCACTGCTGGCGCGGATATCGGTTCTAGGCGCCCGAGCGAGCCTTGCTCCGAGGATGGCGTGGTGTGTGATTCGGTCTCGATGTCTTTCGACATCGAGGCGACCGCGGTCAGCTTTCAGGGGGTGCAGTGATTATCGACGCCAGCGCTTCTTCTCGCGTTGTTCGGGCGGGCGAAGGTTTGGATCATCGAGCGACCATGCGAAACGCAGCGTCCAACGCTCCTTGGGGTCGATGGGGTAGAGGTCATTGGAGAGCTTGAGCTCGACGCTCTCTCTGGCGATCCTGGGTGCGCACAGGATCGCGTTTCTGGCGACCACATCGAAGAGCCGCTCGATGGTGAACACGAAGTAGAATCGTACCGTGTACCAGAGCTGCATATCGTTGGTTGTCTCGCGCTCGATATGCACATCCTGGATCAGCTGTCCGTCGATGCGAAGCTCCGGCGAGAGCGCATCGATGCTTCGATCGTAGGCGCGCTCGGTCTGGAGCGTGAGCTCGATACAGGTCTCCGGGTCGCGCTTTGTCAGGGTGGCGAAGTCGAGGATCGCTTCGGAGTCGGTCTGGTAGGGGATCGACTCTCGCTGCTCGAACTCGACGCGGTTGCGGTTCATCATCGCGAGCAGCAATGAAAACGGCGGCGGGCTCCAGTCGAGATCGCCAGTAAATACACCCGTCAGCGTCGCCTTCTCAGAGCCCAGCTCGCTCGTGAAAAGCGGTGAATCGTTCTTTTGTGTCTTCCTGTCATCGGCATCACCGATGCGTCGATCGACCGCGCCCCATTCGATCCGCTGGCGAATCTGATGGTCCGGGTGAACGGCGATGCAGCCGCTCGTGACAAGCAGCGCGAGCGTCAAGATGAATGAATTGATCGAACGAGAGCGTAAGGGAAGGCGCACGAAGACCTCCTCGAAGGGGAAATATCGAGGAGGTCTGTCGCAGGAGGCGTTGTGATTTGTGCTCAGTTCGCCAGGGAGAGTTCGTAGGCTTCGAGCTCTTGCCCGAGCTGCTTGCGCAGAGAAGCGAGGTTTTCCTCGGCCTGTGTCTTGAGCTCGGCGAAGTTCTTCTGGAGCTGGTCGATCTTTGCCTCGGCTTCGGAGCCGAGCATCGAGAGGTCGATGGCGAGCTCCTCGAGGAACGCTTCGGCGCGCTCCGAGCGCGTCAGAATCACCGCGTGGGTGTTCTCGCTCTTGTTGCACTCCTCGCCGCCATTTAACTCCAACAATCGCGCGCGCGCGTTGCTTCGAATCTGCGCGACCCCATCGGCGTAGCTTTGGCTCATCGTCTCCCATTCCTGACGCAACTCCTGGAGCTGGATTCGTGGGTGTGGCTTGCCTTCGATGAGGTGTTGTGGAGGTCTCCTCAGGTCACTGACGAGGCCAACCTTGCTCATCGCCCAGAGGGTGTAATACGAGATATCGATCTCCCACCAGAAGAAACCTTGGTTGGCGCTCGCTTGATAGTAGTGGTGGTTATTGTGCCAGCCCTCGCCGAGCGTCAGGATCGCGAGCAGGAAGTTGTTGCGGCTGTCATCTCCGGTGTCGTAACGGCGCGAGCCCCAGACATGCGCCAGCGAGTTGATCGTGTAGGTGACGTGCCAGCAGAGCACCGTCGACCACAGGAAGCCGACGACCACGCCGCTCCAGCCAAACAGCGCATAAACCGCGATCCCGAGCAGGGTAGGGGGGAGCAGCCAGTATTTGTCGATCCAGACGATCTCGGGATACTTGGTCAGATCCTTGACGCGCTTGGTGTCGGTGCCTTCCCACCTGGGGTCGAACAACCACAGCATATGCGCCCAGAGGAATCCTCCCTGGCGCACCGAGTGCACATCTTCCGGGCCATCCGAGTGCTTGTGGTGGTGACGGTGATTGGCCGCCCACCAGAGCACGCCTTTTTGCGCCGAAGACTCCGCGCCAAAGGCGAACAGGAACTGCATCACCCGGTTGAGCTTGAAGGTGCGGTGCGAGAAGTAGCGGTGATATCCGGCGGTGATGAAGAACATGCGTACCACGTAGAGCACACCACACAGGATAAGGTCCGTGGCGCTGACGCCTGTGAAATACGCCGTCAGGCAGAGCGCGTGCAGGATCGCGAAGCGGATGATCTGGTAGCGAAAAACACGGCGACCGCTGTCGTCGAGGGTGGCGTAGCTGTTCTGGGGCGGTTCGTTCGACACGTCGTGACCTTTGGGCGAGTGAGTCGGCATTGAGAGCGCTCGCGTTTCCTTTGTTGTTTGGCGAGCAAACGATGGAATGGCCTTCGATAAGACCATCCAAGCAGTTCAACACCGTAGCACGTCAAAGGTGTTACTTTTTGTTTGATTTCTTTTTATTTTCAATAATTTAGATGCGATGCGCAACTAATTTGGCGCCCGCCGGGCGCCAAAATCATCGCCGCAGGTGCGCCCTTGGATGGGGCTTATCCCCCCTCGATTCCGTGCTCGCGCGAGCGCTGTGAACGCGATAGACTCGACCACCTTGTTAGAACAGATTTTCATCGGGAGCTTGTATGTCTTCGTTGAAGTTGGCGCGGAGCCTCGGCCCGAGGCAGCTGATCCGCGCGCTCGAGGAGCGCGGTCCGATCAACGCGCTGGAGCAAGAGGTCACCTTCCTCGCGGTCGTCGACCCAGATGACCCCGGCGCTTGCGATGTGTGGGATTATGGGTGCGGCGGCGAGCTCGGCGTGTACCTCATCCCCGAGCCGGACAACCTCCCCTTGCAGAACGCTCCCCGTGAAGAGGATCGCCACGATCCCTCCCGCTGGCCCGAGCATGTCTGGATCTGGAACGAGGACTACAACATCTCGCAGGACGAGTCCGTGCTGGTGCGCTCTCCCGAAGAGATGGCGCATGCGCTCGAGAAGGGCGACGCACGAAGCGCGAGAGCCGCGCTCGATGCGATGCGTGGCATGACCCAGCGCGCCGTCGAAGAGCAGCTTTTGGCCAACGCCAGGGAGCTGCACGAGGCCTTTGGCTCCTGGCGCCAGCGCTCCGAGGTGCTCACGGGTGATGCGCGCGAGGAGATCGCTCACACGCTCGCTTCGCAGGGCATCTCGCCACATATCCTCGACAAGGACCCCGAACACCTCTCGCCATTACTTCGCGAGCTTCTGACCGAGCTCACGGGTTGGGGCGGCTAAACGTCCCCCGATTGTTTGTGAAACCGACATCACCGCGCACGCTGGATCGGTCACGCTGCCTGACCGACTTCATCTGAACAGGAGCCATTCATGTCCGAGCAGGAACGCTACCATCATGTCTCTGCTTCCCCGACCTTGCCGACAGGCCCTGGCGCCGAGCCAAACCTCGTGACGCTCGCGGCGCTGCTCGACGAGGAAGGGATCGAGGTCGGCGTCGAGAGCGTCCCGGCGCTGCGTGAAAAGGCGCGCCAGGCGTACTACTGGATCGTCAACAACGCGATCATCTCGCCGCATTATGACATCGCCTACGGACAACGCGATGACCTCTCGGTGACCTTCCGTGAAGGTTCGGTGGTGACGCTTCCCACAGAGCATTCGTTCTGCTCTTACGTGCTGCTCCCCTTGCTCAACTTCGTGGTGAGAAAGCGCGCGCTGCTTATCGGCGGCCCCGGCAAGGGCAAGACCGCCACGGCGATCCTGCTCGGGATTCTGGCTGGCTATACCAAGGAAGAGCTCACCCGCGCGATCCGTCACGGGCAACCTCAGATGACCGTGACCGATTTGCTCGGCGCGCCGATGCCAGGTGATTTGATCAAGGCCGAGACGCCTGACCAGATCACGGTCGCCTGGCGTCGCTGGATCCAGATGCGCGTCAAGATCGTCGACGAGTACAACCGCATCCCCACGCGAACTCAGTCTTCGCTGCTGACGCTCATGGGGAGCGGCTACGCCGAGGTCTTCGATCAGATCCTCGTCGCGCCTCCTTCAGCCTGGTTCCTGACCGCAAACGATGACGCTGGCGGCGGCACCTTCCAGGTCATCGAGGCGCTCAAGGATCGCATCGACGTCGTGGTCAAGGCGCTCCAGTTCAACTCGCAGTTTTTGGACGAATTGCTCCATCGCCTCGAGCGCGGCGTCGAGCCTCACGAGGTCGTCCCCGCCAGCATCATCTTCACGCCCGAGGAGCTCGACGCGCTCCAACGCGATGTGATGACGGTCACGATCCCCCCGAGCGTGCTGCGGGTCATCCGCTACTTTATCTCGCAGTTCGACTTCTGCGACCTCGTCTCGCCGATCTTCGAGTACAAATCAAAGGACACCGCGCGCCTGAGCGGCGTGAGCATCTCCGAAATTTGCAACCACGAGTGCCCGCGCGACAAGACTCAGCACATCTGCACTCAAACCTTGCAAGGGTTGAGCGTGCGCTCGTTTATGACCTTGCTCACCTTCTCCAAGGCGCTCGCCTGGTTCAGAGGTTCCTCCGAGGTCGCCCTCGAGGACGTGCGCCAGATCGTGCCATTTATCTTGCACGAGAAGCTCCACCCCAACCTGCGCTCCCCCTTCTTCCAGATCACGGAAAACCGCGTCTGGCGCATGGATCGCGTGGGCTGGATTCGCAACCTGTTCGATCTCTCGATGCAACGCTTCGAGTCCAGCGGTCGCGATATCGATGACGAGGTTGTCCAGGTCGAGGAAGACTTCAACAAGGGCCTCGACGGCATGGAGGCGCCCGAGGTTCGCAAGCGCATGCGCCATATCCACGGGCTCATCGAGAAGATGGCGCAACGCTACGAGCTCGACTCCTTCCTCTACGAGTCCGTCCTCGCGCTCAAGTACTACTACATGCGCTATCAATCCTACCTCGCCTGGCTCGAGGCGGGCGGGCAGGTCGAGTCGCTTCGACCGGAGGAGAGCTGATCATGGCGGACGCGAACGTGAAGGAGAAACAGGCACACCTCGAGACCTTGCTCGCGGGCATCGTCCCCCAATGGTCCAGGAAACTTCGCAGGCGTTGGGTCACGCAATTCTTGCCCCACTGGCGCGAGGATTTGTTGGAGCGCGAGCGCCTCGAGCGCTACCTCGCGATCGCGCTGCGTCGCGGTTGGTTCGATTCCCCGGATCAGACGGGGCGCTGGTCACAGTTTGTGCGCTTGCTCGAACGCGCCAGCGATGGCGGTCAAAAGGTCTCCTCCGAGGACGCGGTCAACCTCTTTAACCTCTCGGCTCTGGTCCCGATCCACGTCGTGTTGACCGCGGACAAGAATAGCCTCGATGGAAACCTCTGGGACAAGCTTATTGCTGGTGAAGTCCTGGATGCCGAAGGGATGACCGCGATCCTCGGCGAGCTCGCGCCACGTGATGCGAATAACAATCACCGCGTCAGCTCGCCGATGCTGCGCGTGCGCGATGGTGAAGCGATCGATGCGCGCGGAGAACGCTGGCTCGCTGGGAAGCACTCGAGTGACAAGTGGGAGCTTGTCTATCTTGTCGAACCCTTCGGGACAAAGTCCTGGGATGGTGTCTCACAGGTCGGAATCAGCGATGGGCGCTTGCTCGCTTACAGCAAACCGCTCGGATTGATCGCGACGCTCACGCCGCCTTCATTCGAGGTCGCCATCCAGCGCGGTGAGCCTTCCGGTTATTCATGGCCCGAGAAGCGTCAGTGCGAGCTTGGCGGCGTGGGTCAGATCTTTCGCGCTTCGGATGATCTGTGGTGTGGGCTCACGCGCGATGGCGCCGTGGCATTCTTGCGCGAGTCGAGGTGAGGATGGCCGACGCGCCTGACAATTCGACCCCGGAGACGCGCGAGCAGATGTGGAGGCGCGCTGGAAAGGTCTGGCTTCAGAACCTCCAGTTGCGCGAGCCGACCTACCTCGAGAGCGAAGAGGACGCCAAGGCACAGCAAGCCGAGGGCGTGCTCGCCTGCATCAGCGCGCTCACGTTCACGACCTTGCTCAACATGCATTACATGCGCGAGCGCGGCGTCGACCAGTACCTCTACACCTTCATGGCGCACGAGATCGGGCACCACGCGATCGCTCCAGCGGGGTTCACCAATCAGATCCGTTTGCTCGCTGCGGCAGCGGCGACCAGCAGAGAGGATGCCGCCGCAGGCTATGTGAACCTCGCGCTCGACCTGTTGATCAACGACATCCTCTACCAACAGCATCAGCTCCCCGTGGACGCGATTTATCGGCGCCTGACGCGCGATGATCCTCCCGTCGGGGCGTTTCGGTTGATGCTGTGTGCGATGGAGATTCTGTGGGAGTGCGAACCGCTCTTCGAGCGGGTCGCCGGGCAAGAGCTCCCGAACGAATCACTCCTGACGGATGCGCTGGTCGCGACCTATTCGATTCATGGCGAGGGTCGCCGGGGCGCCGATCTGGTGCCGTTCGTCGCGCTCGCCACGAGGATCTTCGTGCAGGCCACGAGCTATGGTCAGTCACCCGATGGAGGTTGGGATCAACTCCGCGTTGGCCAGGGAGGCGAGGAAGAAGCAGAGGCGCTGCGTCGCTGGCTGCGCTCTGGCGGCGTGATGGTCGTCGACGAGGCGCAGAGGCAGGCGAGGCGTGCGCTCGAGCGCACGCCGGGGGTGAACGGCGCGCCGAGCCCGAGCTACAGGAACTACGCGCCGACGTTGTTGCAAGGTGTGGGCATCGGCAGCTCGTCAGGTTCACCTGTGAGCGCATCAGAGGTCGTGGTCGCCTACTACGAGACGCTCGCCAACGGACACCTGTTCGACTTCATGAGCGAGAAGGGCGGCCACAACGAGGGATACCCCGAGAGCTTGCGCGAGTGGGCCTGGGGTGAGCCGATGGAGGACATCGACTGGGTTCAGACGGCGGTGCGCGAAGGACAGCCGCTCCCAGGTATCAATACAGTGGCCTGGGAGTATGGCTACGAGCCTGAGCCCATTGGCCTCGAGCCCTTTCCCGTCGATCTCGACCTCTATATCGACACCTCGGGCAGCATGCCTGATCCCAAGGCGTCGATGAGCCATATCGCGCTCGGCGCGTTCATCTTCGCGATGAGTGTGTTGCGACAGGGGGGCGCGGTGCGCGTCACGATCTGGAGCTACAACATGGATCATCTGCTCTCGACGGACGAGTTCTTGACCGATCGCGACCTCGTACTCGAGACCATCTGTTACAGCATTCGCGGCGGCACGCAGTTTCCCGTCGAGCACTGGGAGCTCGCCGTGGATCACCACAAGGGGCGGCATAACCAGGTGCACACGGTGATTTTGTCCGATGATGGGATCTCGACCTGGTTTCAGGGCGCCTACCCGATCGAGCGCGTCGAGGCGGCGTTCGCCAGGGTGCAGGAGTCTTTTCAGGCGGGCGGCACGGTGATCCTGAACGGCAATGAAAAGAGCATGCGATACGAGCTGCCTGATGACTGGCTGGTGAGAGGATGTCGAGACTGGCACGCGGTGGTTTCGGCGTGCGCCGAGGTCGCCTCACGCAAGTTTGGATAAGAGAAGAGGAGGAGAGGATGAAGGGCATGATCCCGATGACTTACGCGATGCAGATCCTTGGCCAGTGTGCCGAGGAGCTGACCGCGCGACCCGAGATAGACGACATCCTGACAGTGATCGCGCGAGGTGGTGACGCGGACATCGATCGGGCGTTCACGTGGGCGAGCGTGGCGCTCGATCAGGTGCCGTCGGGGAAGCTGCCGATCCTGTATGTGCTCGAGGCGGTGTTCACGGACGAGGAGCTGCTCGAGTTTACGGGCTCGCTCCCCGAGGACTCGGCGATGCGTTTGATCCAGCTCATCGCGAGGCTCGATCTGGCGGATGTCATGACCTCGCTTCGCGATCGTGCCTTCCAGGAAGAGTTGCTGCGTCTGAGCGCGCTCGCGCTCGGGCTGGGCTTTGCCGGAGAGCGCGAGGCGACCACGAGGTTCTTGCTGACGACGATCGACTCGGCGACCGCAGCGCTCGAGAAGCAATCGCGAGACTACACCACACGCTTGAACTCGGCCAAAGCCGCAGTGGACAACAAACACCGACCCGCGAGGCCCTACGGTGAGTGACTTTAGCGACATCGATAATCTGCTCGACAGCATGGGAAAGCGTCATCCTCGCACGCTGCTTTGCGAGCTCGAGCCAGACTTTGACAGCGCGGTTGCCGCCAAGGTCGAGGAGGGATTGCGCGCGCTGGCAGAGCAGTGGAAACACAGCTCCTTGCTCTTCCCCGCGATCCGGGTCGCGGTCCTGGCCGAGTCACAGAGCGGTCGTACCCTCGAAGGGCTGATGCGTTCGCTGGGGAGTGATATCGCTCCCACTCCAACGCCTGCCATGCGCGCCGCATCGATCGCGATGCGCCTGCTCGCGCTGCCGATCGATATCGACGGCGGCCCGATCCTCTCCGGGATGAACGCGCGTGAGGTCGAGCACGCGCTGCTCGCGTGGATCGTGATCGAATACAGCACAGGCGTCGGCTCGATGACGCTGGCGAGGGCCAAGCAGGTCTGGCAAAAAGCCGAGCTCGCGCCAGAGCTCTGGCAGGATCGTATCCGGCGCCTGGCGAAAGAGTATGAAGACGAGAAGTACAGCACCTGAATCGAATCGAGCGCGCGACACATGGGCGCTCTACGCCGAACAAGCGAGGGCCTACGCCTCTGCTTGGCGTTCTCGTTCCGATAATCCGAACGCTCGAGAGCGAGATGCGCTCGAGCGCATCTCATCTGCGCGTGCGCAGATGCCATGGTTTAAACTCCACGACCTCGACCCCTCGGCGCGCGTTCCCGAGGACGCGCCTCCGATCACGCGCGCGATGTTGCAACAACACGCGGGCGCGTTCCTTGGTGACCTGAGCGCTCTCGATGCGGGCTACCAGGGTCAAACCTCGGGCTCGACCGGTCAACCCGTCGAGGTCTGGATGTGCGCGCACGCGCTCGCCCACTACACCATTCACCTCGAGTGGTTGTTGGAGCGCGCCTCCCTTCCATTGCCAGAGCAACCTCGCGTCCTTCACCTGACCTTTCAGACAGGCGCCGAAGCATCGAGAGAGCCGCTCCCTGTCTGGGATGGTGGCACCCTGTGGCGTGAGGATGTGGGGTCGAACGCGCAGCTTCTCGAGCTCCTCTCATCCTCACGACCCCACATCCTCACGACCTCGCCGGTTGGCCTCGAGCGCCTGCTCTCTGCGACGCGGAGCGAGGATCTTCAAACTCCACGCATGATCCTGACGACGATGACGGCGCTCCCCTGGCGGCTGCGTGAAGAGGCGCAGCGCCACTTTGGATGCCCTGTGGTCGATTCGTATGGCGTGGCAGAAATCGGACCTGTCGCCGCGCGTTGTCCTGTGGACCCGGAAGGGCTCTGGCATGTGCCTGCGGGAAGCGCGTGGCTCGAAGACACAGGATTGGGTGTAGCGATCACGACGCTAAGAAACCGCGCGATGCCGCTTGTTCGTTATCTGACAGGAGATCATATCGAGGGGTTACTCGACGAACATCGATGCGAGGCGTGCGGTCACACAGGTCAGAGTTTTCGGGAGCTTTCAGGGAGAGGCGCCACCGAGCTCCTGGACAAAAACGGGCAGCCAGTGTCACCGCTCCCGTTGATCCGCGCGATGATGGCGCTGGCTCCCGAGGGCGGCGTGCGCAGGTTCCAACTCGTGGTCGAGGCGCCAGGCAGAGCGCAGCTCAGGCTGGTGCTCGATCAAGGCAAGGTGCCCGGCGCGAAGTTAAGCGAGGGGGCGCGCGCGGCGCTCCCAGGGTTTGACCTCGACATCACGAGCGCGCCCCCTCGCTTAACTTCGCGCGGCAAGGCTCCTGCCATTCTCTTACTACGGGACAAGGCGCCATGATTCTGCAAAATCGAGAAGACACCATCCGTTGCATCCGACAGCACGATCACGGGCTGCTCTCAGGGGAGTTCGCGCGCGCCTGGTCGGATGACTACGCGCTCGAGCTCCTCCTCGCCATCTCGCTCCACGACCTCGCCTGGGGCGCTCACAATGCGTTGGATACGCATGATCCTACCTGGATACCTTTCAATGAAGAGGAGGGGAGGGTGCATGACTTCATCACGATGCCCGGCGAGCGAAAGCTCGAGGTTTATGAACCTGGCCATGACGTTTATGAAGCGATTCATCCTTACGTCGGGCTCTTGCTGAGTTTGCACTACGGGTCTTTCTTCCCCGAGAGCCCGGCTTACAAGGCTTACCTCGAGGATATCGAGCGGAGAAAGAAGCGCCTTTGCGAGCAGCTCGGTTATGAGAGCGCGCAGGACGAGCGCGTGCAGCTCGACTGGGAGCGCCTCAAGTTCTTTGACCTGCTCTCGCTCTTCGTGTGCCTGCGCGCGCCGGGAGCGCGCCTCGAGGATGCGCCCGCATGGATCAGAGGGGACCTCGAGCTCGAGGGATGCGCGGTGGAGTTGAGTTGGCGGAGTGAGGATGTACTCGGCATAAAAGGTTGGCCTGGTCGCGCGCTTCGCTTCGACCTCCCATACCGGGATATACCGATGCGTCGGTATGAGGACGCGGCAGATTTTGTCGAGGAGTGGTCGGGAGCGACCGAGCGTGTGTGGTCGCTTCGGGTCGAGGCGACGGACAGCGGTGCCTGAAGGCGCGCGGTCAACATGATGGGTGGGATCTGCCCGAGCGCGAAGGTGTATTCGGGCCGAGAGAGGGCAGATGCAGAGCGCCTTGTTCTAAAACCCGAGATATCACCTCGGGATCGCGATAATCGCGAAGTGATCAGGAGGACATCTCCTTGAGGTGCTCGATGCTGTCTTCGAGCCACTTGACGCGGGCCTCGAGGTAAATCTTGCTCCAGGCGGTGCTCATCTTCTCGAACTGTCCCAGCTCGTCGAGGTCGAGGTCTTCGAAGTTCTCGAGCCTCTCGCGACACAGGTCGACCTCGCGCTCGAGCATGCCTTGCGTGAGCGCGGTGTTCGCGTCAGCAGCGAGGTCGAGGCGGAGCGCGACTTCATCACGCATCGAAAAATCCTGCGCCGGCTGACGCAGCCAACGCTCGAGGTGTGCTCGCCCCGAATCGGTCAAGGAGTAGATCTTGCGGTCAGGGCCGGAGTCTTGATGTTCGACCTCGAGCTCGGCCCAGCCTTCTTTGTGGAGGCGGTGGAGCATCGGGTAGATCTGACCGTAGGACTCGTTCCAGAAGTGATAACGCGGCTTCTCGAGCTCCTTCTTGAGATCGTAGCCACTCGCAGATCCTTTACTCAAGAGGCCAAGGATCGCGTAAAGGGTACGAGACGTTTTTCGTGCCATAGGGTTTCTCCTCGAGTGTATGTAAGGCAGAACCCCACCTTTGCACCATATCGCGGGTGATGACAACAGCCAAAGGCTGTTGAAGTCATCTATGCGTTATTGGATGAGGTTCTAAGTTCTCCTAATTTCGTTACGTTTATCTTCAAGATGTAGCTTATCGTTCATTTGTTTCATCTTGTCGAGTGGAAATGTAACAACATTGTCATTTGGAACAAATTCTTCCATCTGCGAAAAGTGGGTAATATCGAAATTATTGTAGACCCTATCATTGGTATATGAAAGATGTGGGTAAGTCGAGCCCGCTGGCATGAAGGGTCGAGATCTGTCACACTCTGCCAATGCGAACGCCGTGCGTTCTCTCCTGCTCGCGAGCCGCAAGCTCTGGAGCTCGGCCAGGAGAGGGGGAAAAAGGAATCGAATGGTTCTGCGATGCCTTCGAGATGTATCTGATGTATCGAGGTACTGATCGTGGAGACAAAGGAGTTTGCGATGTACCAGGAAGCCCACAAGACGCTTGTCTCGCGCATTGCCATCCTCGGCGCGCTCGCTTCCTCGGTGTTCTTCGGGTGCAACCTCACCGACCCGAACCCTTACGTCGATATCGAGGCCGAGCGCACCGCCCAGACCACCCCTGATCCCACGCCAGATATGACCGCGCCGGATATGTCGCCACCGCTCGTGACCGACATGGGCGTGGATATGACGCAGCCGCAGCCCGATATGACCACGCCCACAGAGATGGGCCCTATCGATTCGCTGTGCGGCGATGGTCAGGTCACCGGGAGCGAGACATGTGATGGGGATTGCCCGGTCGATCCGATGACCGATTGCGGCGAGCTCGACGCGTGTCGCATCGCGAGCATCGAAGGGGACGCCGAACAGTGCATGGCGCTGTGCACGTTCACCGAGATCGATATGTGCGCCGACGGCGATGGGTGCTGCCCGCTCTCGTGCACGCCGCTCGAAGATGGGGATTGCACGAGCCCGAGGCTCGCTGCGGGCATGCCCTGCGAGCAGTCCGAGGACTCCTGCGGCGATGATCGCGTTTGCCTTGCTCCAGATGGAGGTCAGGGGCTTTGCTCGGCCATCTGCGCTTCAGACGACGATTGCCTTGATGGGGAGTCGTGTTTGCAGATCCAGGGCGCAGGGGACGCGCGCTACTGCGTCACGCCGTGCGAGGCCAAGGCAGATTGCCCACAAAACACCGTCTGCACCCCTGGCGAGGATCTGACCGCCTCGGAGCTCTTCTGCCTCCCGCCATGGCTGGCCGCCAGCAAGATCGGGCAAGGATGTATGAACGGCAGTGATTGCGGCGATGGAGGTCAATGCATCACACCATCGAACGCATACCCGGGCGGTTACTGCACGATGCCCTGCGATCCAGAAACATGCCCGATCGGCGCGATCTGCCACGCGGTCGACCCGCGCTCACCCGCGGCGACTTCGTTCTGCTACGCTGAATGTGTGGGGGATGGGGATTGCCGCGCGGGATACACGTGTCAGGAGAAGCCCGAGGGCAAGGTCTGCCTGCCATAAGGATCGCAGCGGCGCAGTCCCTGACGTTGCAACATCAGGGACTGCGATGAAACGGCGTCGTTTCAGTTGATGATGAAGGGGTACTTGCTGATGTCGAGCCCTTCTTGCGCTTCGGGGAACTTGATCGCGCGCACGATCCCGAGGACGCAGTTGCCAAGATCCGTCCCCTTGAAGCTCGAGGAGGAGCTCGTGATGTTCGCGCTGCTCACCTTGCCTGAGGGCGCGATGTTGATCGCCACCCAGACCGTCCCCGACAACTTGCCGGAGTTCGAGCTCGAGCCGCACGCCTTGATGCGGCTGTTGTACTTCTTGATGGTGGATTGCACCTGAGGCTTGCTCAGTTGCTTGGGGAGCTTGGAGTTTGAAGCCGCGCTGGTGCCATCCTTCTTCTCGGGCTCATCGAGCGCGCCGAGGATCCCATCGATGCCGTCTTTTTCTTTCTTGGCAGGCGCGGTCGCCTCTGGTGCGGCGTCGTTTGCCGAAGCGCTCCCGCCGTTGCTCGAAGGCTTGTTGCTCCCCTTGGATGAGCCATCCTTGGTCGGCTTCCCTCCATCGGTTTGCGCAGCGGCTCCTTTCTCGGCGAGCTTGGCTTCGGCGGCTTCGCGCGCGGCCTCTGCCTCGGCGAGCTTTTTGGCCGTGGCAGGATCGGTGACGACCTTTTCGCGCTCGATGATCTTCTCGACGATCACCTTCTGTTGCTCGCCCTTATCCTGGGTCAAGACGACCGCGGCCGCGACGAGCCCGCCGAGCGCGAGGACTCCGACCACGGCGCCGATGATCAACCCGGTGTTCG